>Ga0208622_1000577_pt1 | contig 14586 bp, 20 predicted proteins | sample CryBogCBH12Jul09_FD_184621 | JGI IMG/M metagenome (GOLD analysis project Ga0208622, IMG submission 184621) | Freshwater microbial communities from Crystal Bog, Wisconsin, USA - CBH12Jul09 (SPAdes) | ecosystem: Environmental > Aquatic > Freshwater > Lake | place: Crystal Bog, Wisconsin, USA... | reverse complement strand
GCGGTGTTATAACTTTGATAAATGCTATTGTTAGACGTACCAGAAAACGTCCACAAACTTGCTGTTAACGTACCGTCAGGAGCCACGCCTGTATTTGTTGAAGTCAGCGTGACATTTGGTTGCGTTATCCAAGGACTTAGGTTTAACGCCTGACTCTGCAACAACAAGTTCGACGGCGCATACTGCAACAGCCCAGACGAGTTGTACTGGGTCGCAACCGTGCCACGGGAGAACGTAGCGCCCTGTGGCAACGTAGGGTTGCTGACAAAGTTCGCTGAGAACGCTGCACCGCCGCCACCCGATGCCATGAGGCGACTAATCGGCCTCACGTCAGGTTAACTCCGCTGATGATCCACGCGCCGCTCGGCATCTTCACCGCAGTCGCCACGCCATACTGACCCAACGTGCGGTTGCCCGTGCTACCCAGACCCGCCAGATACACCGTGTCCGATGCGCTGGCGATCGTCATGGCATTCGCGGACATATTGACGAACGAGAGCATCGCGTTGGTCGCGTAGCCCGAGCCGATCGTCACCGTGTTTGTGCCAGATCCCGAGTAGATGCACGTCCCGATGTCGGTCGCCACCGTGGTGTACGGGAAGGTGACCGAGTTCATCGTCAGGTTGTTGACGTAGGACTGCGTGGCTACCGGGTCATTTGCGGTCTGACTGACTGACGGTCCCGGCCCTTGGTTATACGACATTTCAAACGCTCCTAATTAGCGGAAGCCACCGTGCATAATCCAGCCAGCATCACGCCGCTTTGATCGCACGATGTCGTTATCAAAGAACGCCGTAACTACGGGTTCCATGTTGAGATTCCTGATCGCCATTTTGCTCTCTGCCGCCTGTTTGACGAGCAGCGCCCCGGGGGCTTTCCCATACTCGGGAGCCAACTCCAACGCCAAGTTCTTCTTCAACGCCCGGGCGTAGCCCTGCGGAAGGTTAACCGATTGGTTGAGGTTGCTGAAGTCCGTCAGGATCGTGTCCGTCCAAAGGTGCAACTGACCCGCCTGAGACGGCGCAGGATAGAAGTACAGGTTGCCGATGGGGAACGTCGGGTCGTAATAGACAAACGTCGGCCACGGCCCCGGAAGGTTCTTGAGACCGAACGACGCATATTTGTCCCGGTTGCCGATCTCCATCGTGTAGTCCAACTGGCTCGTACCCGACGAGGTGATGCGGGTATAGGCGTTGGTGATCCGCAGAGGTCGCGCAATGGCAAAATTGCCCGGGGTGGTATAGGTGATGGTCTCGGGCGTTGAGACCGTCTGGAGAGCGTTTGCGCTCATCGTGATGGTCGTCGTGCCAATGGAGACGATCGTCGTGCCAGACGGGATTGCCGACTGCACGTCCGTCAGCGTACCGCCCACGACGAGGTTGGACGGTGGGGTCACACCCGAAATGGTCGGAGATCCGCTCACGAGCGTACCCGTGAACGTGCCGCCGACGGGGTTGCCGACCGTGTACTGATTCTGACCCGGGACGAACGTCAGCACGTTCTCCACCGACGAGAACACGATCAACTTGTCCATTGACCATGCTTCGATCAGGTCGTTTAGGACCATCAGGGCATCAGCGGAATCCTGCGCGGAAGGCGTTTCCCCGGCTTCCAGAGCGTTGATGTTCCGCAGCGCACCCGTAATCAGGTCTAGCGCCGATGTCGTCGTAGCAGCCATCTAAAGCCCCTAGAAAGACCCCCGGTGTGACCCGGGGGACAAGTTCAGACGATTGCCTGTAACCACGGGGGTGATCCCGGGAGACCGATGTTGGCATCTTCAAAGCGAGACACGATCAACACGATGGACGCCGGGAAGTTACTCGCCGTCACCGGAGTTGCCGTGCTGTTGACCCATTGGACAGTCAAAGTACCCGCAGCCGCGCACCATGCGCTTGACACCGAAAGACCCGCCTGATGACCCTGCAACTGAACGTCAACAAGATCATTCGGAAGAAGACCCGGAACGCTGTACGTCTGGATCGCAGTCGTATTTGCACCAACAGCAGGATACGCGAACGTATTCGCCGCCCATCCCAGCATGGTCTGAAGTTTCACATTGCCCGTTTGGACGGTAGTACCACCCGGCATAAGTTTCTCCTTAAAGAAGGGCCGCTGTTACCCGGCCCTGTGGATTACGTCAGGTCGTAACCGTAAATGAATACGTCACACGTTCCGGTCGAAACCGCCGTGCCGACGTTCAAGTACAGGTTAGGAGTCGCCGCCGTGAACGGAGCCAGACCCGTCGTAGAGAACGCCGTGGTCGCAGCGACCGTGCGCTGGTTGACGACGTTGTTAGACGTGTTGGTCGTGTTCGCAGCGTTGGCGACGATGGCAGTACCACCAGCGCCAGACGCCGTGAAAACGCCGAACGCCGAGGTGGCGATCGAACCCGATACGCCAGCCAACTGCGCGTTGGTCACGATGACCTGATACACGCTGAACGTACCGACGAGGTTCATGGGGATGACAGCCGCATCGCCCGTCGCACCGACGCTCACGCCACGCGCCGAACCCAACAAGCGGAGCAGGTTAGCGCCCACCGGAAGAGTCGGAGATGCCGTATACGTCTGGTTCGTGGCGACCAACTGAGTGTTGGAAGTGGTGACCGAAGCCGGACCCGGATTAGCCATTTTGAATTACCTCAGAAATAGGAAGGGGCGCTGTTACACGCCCCAAATGATTAGCCAGCGATTCGCACGGCAAGTTCCGGGTACAGACCCGCATAGCCGTACAACACGTCAAAACGAGTCGGCAACGAGTCGTTGTTTATCGTGTACTGGCGCACAACACGGAAGTTGATGCCAGCCTCCTCGTCAACGGCGCGAGCCGCCATGTCAACGCCGCCCGGCAGATCAAGGTCAGCAAACGCGAGCGCGAAGGCGTCGCGGTGCATGGCAATATTCTGCGGAGTGACGACACCAGCCGACGCGCCCGACGCGCTGCCCCAGACCTGAATCGCGGCATTGCTCGCTGGCTGCGCCGTGATGTTCTGGAACTGACCGCCGTAGATGCCGACGTTGCGGACGTAGAAGTCCAACAAGCCACCCGACGACGACGAGTAGACGCCCGTGGTTGAGTTGTACGAACCGTTTGAGATCGTCGCCTGTGGCGGGATCACGACGAACTGACGCTGACGGTTAGAACCGTATGCGCCACGGTTTTGCGGGTTGGCAGCGTACACGCCTGAAACGGTGATGATGTCACCGACCGTGAGGCGCGCAGCCGCAGCCGCCGTCCAGCCCGTGGACTGCACAAGACCGTTGAGCGCCGTACCCGAAGCCAACCAGCAGGACGACGTGTTGTTGGCGAGGGTCGGCGTACCGCCCTGAGCGCCAACGGTGTACGACACGACGTTCTGGTCCATGTACCAGTCAAAGCCAGCGAACTGCTTCGCAACGAGACCCTTTTCAATCTGCTCAGCGACCTGCGCCTGTGGGTTGAAGAGACCCTTCACGCTGTCCTGCGCGTAAGCCATGCTGAACGGATCAAGGATGACGACACGCGAACCGTCACGGGGCGCGGCTTCACCGTCCAAAATCGCACCCGCGAGGGTGAACGACAGGAACGACGCAGGAGGCGTCCCCGGCGTACCCACGGCATTCGGCGCGTTCTGGTAGGCGTAGGTCAGACCGTCGCGGTCGATCTTGTTGGCAACCGCAGCAACAGCCGGGTTGATCACACGCTCTTTGAACAGATCCACGCTGGTCGCCAAATCGGCGGTCGTGAATTGCACGTCAACGTGGAATTGGGTTGAAAGCGTCACGGGCACATACGACTCAACTGTGTCTTCCACGTTGAGCGCAGGACCAGTCGTGCCGATGTAGCGCGGGGGCTTGCGGACGGACACGGTATAGCCCACTTTCGCCCCGCTGAGAGCGAACTGTGATGCGTACTGCCGATTGCAGTGGTCAGCGAATACCAGATCGTTCTCAAGGACCATCAGGCCCTCGTTCGTGATCTGGCTGATAGTCAGAAGGTTATTAGCCATGAATCAATGCTCCAATAGAGCGCTTTAGCGTCGGTTGCGGCGCATCTCTTCCATTCTCAGGCGACGGTACTCTGCGAAACTTGTCGCTTGCGACGAAGTTGTCGTGACCGTTCCTGAGTCGGCTTTGATGCTCGAAACTGGCGCGGGGGCGCGGGTTGTTTCAAGAGTGGTGGTGCGAGGCTTCGGGTCGGTGGTTGATTCCACCTTCACCCGACTCGCGTATTTGTCTTCAATCTTCCCGAGTTCCAGAAGTGCCTTAGCAGCGGACATGGAGAAGATCCGGGCTTCCTCCTCGCCATTCTTGGCGAGGTGATAGGCCAGATGGGGGCCGAAGTCGGACTCACGAATCGCCCGTTCAATGTGGGCGGGAATCGTGCGGTCCCGGGGTGCAGCCTGAATGACCTCATCGAAGTCACTCAACTGTGCCTTGGCTGCGTCAATCCGGGTCTTCAGGCGCTCGTTCTCTACCTCCATTAGAAGGCGATTACGCTCCTGCTCCCGGGCTTCCGTAGCCCGTTTCTCAGCCAATTTGAGGGTGTACTCGCTCCACGCCTTGGTGAAGGACGAGATGTCCTTAAAATCGGCTTCCTGCGGTTCCCTGAGTTCGTCCTGCTTAGGGGCTTCTGGTACTCGGGTTGCATCCAGAGCCTTAATCTGTGCTTCAAGTTCAGCCACACGCCGCTCTGCCTCTTGGCGCGAGTTCCACTCCGATTCGGCAAACTCTTCGGCTTCTTTACGAAGGCGCGTAAGTTCGTCTATGCGGCCCTGAACCTCATGCTTTGAGGACTTCTTGGCTGACTGCTTTGACCCGCTCTGCGGCTCCGGTGGTGCGTCTGAAGAGCGTTCCTCTCCAGATCCCACGATCGGGTTATTCAGTTCGTTGACCGTGATGGCTTGAGCGACCATCTGGTCAGCATTCTGAATTTCGGCAGGGTTGGGCTGGTTCGCAGCCAGTTCCACCAGCGTATCGGCTGTAACAGATTTAATTGCCATGAGTCTCCACTCACGAAAAAACCCTCAGATGCTGCTGAGTTCAGGGCAAAGACATACCGTTCCCCGTGGTCTGCCAGACCTCAGGGTCGAAAATAGATGCTCGGTTATTCGCCAGAGACTGCCGAGCCAGTCAAAGGCCGCTAGGGGGATGGAAAAGCGGCTGGCTTATTTCTTGAACAATGGAACACCAGCGTGACGCACAACCATTGCCGGGATATGAGTTCCATTCAGCAAATACGAAGCGTCCAACCGATGCCCACCTTCTAAAACGTATGGCCCTTCCTCGTCAATCGCTACGATCAAAGGATCTAAGCGTTTTGATTTTTTGATTTGTTCGGCAAGGTGTTTCGTCCTGCGAACATCGTCACTTGACCCCGCCAACTTTGGACGTTCGCCGCCATAAAAGTGTTTTAAAGGGACTTTCTGAATTCCCGGCTCAACTACATAGCCGTCCTCAAGTGACGCTGAAATTGATCCCGTGTTGTGGATTTCGTGTCCCGCTTTATACGGCCCTAGATCGTGTTCTGGATCAATTGGCTCAAATGATGTTGCGTGTTTCGGCATTCCAAGAACGCCAGCATACCCACCCTGTTTAGTTGTCATTCGTGCTTTTCATCAGGGTGATAGCCCCATTCATGGATGCTATCGCCGCTAGTGTAAATGTGTTTTGCTGGAACAACCTTAGAAAGGATTTTGTAGTCGCCTTTCAATGGCCCTTCACCGTGTTCTTTTGCATACCGATGACTGATCGTCACCCAGTCGCCCGGGTTGATCTCAGTCGCTTTGTGTTCATCTTTTGAAACTGCCCTGTGGATGCGAATCAGTTTGTCTGGCTGATTGCGATACCGCTTGGCAGTTTCAAAAGATTCACGATCACTTTGATGGTTGTTGCCGTAATGCCCGTAATATTGCGCCGCCCTTGACCCATACACATCATCTGGGTACACGCGCGTCAAATCATGCAACGGTGCGCCATGATCCTTACCCGCAGGACGGTGCGAACCTTGATAGTTCAAAACGTCCTGATACGACATCATTCCCGCTCCACAATTTTGGCTATGGACGGATCAATCAACACGAAGTTGCGGGTTCCCTCCTCCGCGCCTCGACTCGCTGCGTCTTTGTACTTGATGCCCGGGCTACCGAATGACAGCAAGTGTTCGCTGGCTTCTCTGTCGCCACCCAAGAATGCCGACAACAGCCCGTAAGCACCGCCGCCTGTATTCATGTTTGGAACGTAATCAGACGCCTTAACCAATTTCAGAAAATCTTTTGCATGAGACTGGAATGGGCCGTGACTTTCGCTAATCCCATATTCCAACGGCATTCGCTTCAACGTACCCGATATGTATTGCATTGAAACGTGTGGGCTTTCCAAATTGCTTGCGTCTTTCAATAGATCGCGTTTTGCCCAATCTGCCAGACCCGGCGATTCGGCAAGCAACTTGATTTTGCTAGCGGCTAGTCTTCCGATTGATTGCGGATTCACTCCGACGTGATTAATCGCCTTTTTCACCGCTTCATGCTGATCGTCTAAAGAGGCGTCCCAATCAAGCATTCTCTTGACGTGTCGCTCTGGAATCTCAACGTGATAAGTGTGTCCACGATTGATTTCGTGTCCAAACTTCACGTCTCTTCCGAATTCCTCTAGCCGCTTTAACGCCTCTTCATCACGTTCCGCAGATTTCTTTGCGTAATAGTGAGTGTTGTGTTTGAACTGCCCAGCCATTTTCTGGCCTGACTCAAGATGCTTAAACGCTCGCAGATCAACATCGCTTAAAGCGTTTCCAGCAATCTTGGTTTTCCCAAACTGGATGAACGGCTGTTCGTAATTGGAAAGGTCTTTGCGATAAGTGTCGGCAACCTTTTTGTTCTCTGCCAAATAGGTTCCCCACCCATACGCTTGCGCCCCCTCTCCAGTACCCATCTTGGAGTGATCAAATTCACCCAACGGGTTGTTGGCAGTCGGCGCAAACCGATGTGGCGTCCCGTGGTAGACCTTTCTAACGGTCGCGTCGTATGGGTTCTCAGAGGCTACATTTTGCAGCGTCTGGTCATACGGGTTCATGCAAGCCCGTGATGAGTTCTGTAGATGTGCCTAATCGCTTCCGGTGTGGCTTCAAAGCCGTGCCGAGTCAGCGAGTCCTTGATCAAGGCCGAATGGTATTCATCCGGTTCCTCGGGCATATGAGCCGCACGATCGGCGTCTTCCAAGGCTTCCTTGGTCGCGCTTTCGTTGTATCGTTGGGCGATATGGGTATCCAGAATCTTGCCCGTCTGGTTGATCTCTGCCACGTCGTGGGCAGTAACCGCCTTGATGTGAGTGTCGTGCATCGCGGTATGCGCCTTGGTCATCACGTCCTCGCGTCGGACTTGGAGTTCCTTGTCCTTGCGGTCGTTTGCCGAACGCTCCTTGATCAGAAGACGCTGCGTCTCGCCCTGCTGGCGCATTTGCTCCAGACCGTGCTTCGCCTTGAGTTCCAATTCCAGCGCCATTGACTGCTGCTGCATCTGCTGCAATTGGCCCTGCAAGGACTTGATCATCATCTGCGCCTTCGGCGGGATGTCGCTGTCCTTGTCGATGTTCGCCGCCGGGATGGTCGCTGCAATACGGTCGGCAATCGTCTCGCTCTCTGGGAAGTCCAGAGACCGGATGACCACGTCGCCAGCATTCGCCGCCACCGACTCGCCCAGCGGGGTTGAGAGGAGTTGCAGCATTGCGTCTGCGGCTTCCTCGCGCTTGGTCTGGTAGCCCGGCCCCGTGTCCACCACCGTGTCGTACGCCCCGCCCGTCATGTCGTTCTTAACCTTGATGACCGCTTGGGTCATGGGGTCAACGACCTTTTGATTGATCTGCGACATGGACGGCACTCCGTCGTCACCGATGATGCGCTGCATCCGAGGTACGTCGTAGATGTGCGGGATCAGGTCCGACAGGACGTTCCCAAGGTGCTTCAGCGACCGCGACAGGTTGTCGGCATAGTCGAAGTGCGCCACGTCGGTCATACCCTGACGACGCTTCAGAGCGACGCCAGAGACCACTTCGCCTTGGGCGTCCTGATCCGGTTCGCCCACCATTCCAGCCACGGCCAGAAAGTCTGATTTCGTGCTCTCGCCCCACTCCGCGAACCCTGAGTTGGGCTGCGGGGGCATCTGGCGCTCTGGGGGCGGGGCAATGCTGCCGTCGGGCAGTTGGACCGGGGTGTACGGAAGGGCCACGATCGGCTTGCGGTTGGCGTCACGCCACGCTGCCTCATGCCCTTCCATCTGACCCGCCACCATGAGCCACGGGGCTTTGGGCTGGAGGGCGTAGGCTTCCGTCTTGGCGGTCTGGGCGTAATTGTACATCCGGGCGGGATCGCGCAGGTCGCGGATCATGCCCTTGCGGACAACCTTGCCGTTGATGTCGCACTCGCGCCCGTAGACCGGGATGATCGGGATCCACTTCCCGGGCCAATCGCGGCTATCAAGAATTCGGGTTGCGCTCAGGAGATGCCACTCCACCCGCTTGCGCAGGACGGAACGCTCACGGACGATCTGAAGGCCAACAGCCTCCATCACGTCCTTTTTTGGCATCTCATCAGCGAACTTTGCAGATCCGTCTGAGAGCAGGTACAGGGTCTCTTCACGGCGCACGATGCGCCAGTATTCCGCGAGGCGCAGTTCTTCCTTGTTCGCCCAGTCGGCGTTGCTGTCGCCGTCGCCCATCTGCCGCCAACCGTCACCGTCAACGTGACCGTACTTCTGACGGTATTCGTCCCTGCGGATCATGTCCGACACGACCGCCCATGAGGCGTCAGAGCCATCGGGCATCCGTGACGCCGGATCCAAGTAGACCGTGAAGGGGTTGCGGATGGATTCGATCATCAGATCCTGATCAAAGGATCGCTCATCAACGTATTCCGTACCCACCCGCAGGTAGCCCCAACCGCCCGTGACCGCAGACTCCACGGCGCAGTCATAGGCGTACTCGGCGTTTGACCGCTCTTCAATGTGGCGTACCAGCCCGGTACGAACTCGGGCCGTCTGTACGTCGGCGCCGTTGCCGACCGGGTGATACTTGATGCGGGGGCGGTTCTCGCGCAAAGCGTTGGTGACCCGGCGTCGCATCGCATCCGTGATGTTGATGGTCAGGCACGGACGCTCGTCTGCCATGCGACCGTTCAGGATCTCGTCGGGCCATTGTTCGCCGTTAGCGAACCGAATGTCTTCCAGAGCCGCCTTGCGGTTCTCGGTCTCAGCGGCAACCGCGAGACGGAATCGCTCCTGACACTCGACAATAATGTCTTGTTCAGTCTTGGCAGACTCGTCTAAATCGTAAGCCACTCGTTAACCCATCCAGCCGTGCGACTGGCGCGTGTTGAATTGCGGAACAGTCTGTTGCCGCTTGAAGCCCTTCACTTGGGCAAATCGAATCATCATCAGGGCGTACCGGGTCGCAGACATCAGGTCGTCGTTCTCTTTGACGATCAGACCGTCTTTGCGGTGGTAGAGGCCGAACTCTTCAAACCAGTCGTTCAGGTGCATAAACACCTTGAACCGACCCGTCTGCATCCGGTCGAGCAGGTCAGCGATACCCGCCTCCACGCCTGACGTGCCGTCCGTGAAGGTTGCCCGGGTGGGCAGCATCTTGAGACCCTGCGCGGCATATAACGCCTTCAGTTGGTCTCCAGAGCCTTTGTCGTGCGCCAGACCGTCATGCGGCCATGACCACGGTAGCCAGTCGCCCCACGGTCGTACCGCTGCGGCAAACATCGCTGGCGTCTGCTCCCGGGCGCGGTGACTGGACATGACGTAGATGCAGTCTGCGTCTCTGTCCCAAGCCATCCGCACCGCTGCGGAGGGATGATCCCAACCGAAGTCAATGCCGCAGATTTGGGGCCAATGGTCTGGGATCGGGAACGACTGAACCTGTATCGACTCCCGTCCCAGCGGGAACACGCGACCGCTACCCATGCTGGGAATGCCCTTGGTACGGGCGTCTCGCTCGTGCGCTGGGTATGAGGCTATGATCGCCTCGCGCTGCTCAGCCGTGTAATGCTCGGCATCGTCAATGGTCATGGACGTGACCGACGTGCCGGGTGGCTTCTCCATTAAGAAGCGTCGCACCGTCTCGGACATTCCCAAGAGGGGCGTAAAGGTCATCAGGACGATCCCGCCTGTGGCGTTCGTGCGGGTCAACCCTTCAATGTAGATGTCGTTGGGCGGCTCCTCATCAAACCACACGGCATCCAGCGTCTCGCCCTGCCACTTCTCGCGGCCAGTCCCGTAGGATTTGAACGCTATGGTGCTGACTCCACCGGAGACGTGCTTCACCTGTACGGTATCCAGCAGGTCTGCAATGCCCCGCCCGGTGCTGTAGTCGCTGATGTGGGCTTTGGGGATCGCTCCCGTCCCAAATGCCGTAGGGCGACCCATGAGGATGCGCTGGACGTTATCCCGGGTGGATTCACCCGTCACACCCGCACACCACGCGACGATCGGTCTGTCCCAGCGTCTGCCCTCCCACCAGTCGGGGTACAACCCCGTGAGGTGCATCGCCATTTCCATTCCAGCGCTCCAAGTCTTGCCGACTTGGTTAGCAGCCATCAGGAGCCGTTCTCGGGCCGTCTGACCCGCTGCGTGGAAGGCTCTCTGTTTACTGTAAGGGGCGTAGTCCTGAAGCCTCGTGATGGCTTTCAGGGACTCTAGATGGGCTTCGAGTTGGCTCGCGTACTTCATCAACTCGTCTGCGGACAAGTTCAAGAAGTTCTGCGGTAATGGCGCGATCGAGTTCGCCAACTGGGTCATGGACTTCCACCACCTTCGGAAGGATCTTGACTGCGGCGTTCACGAACTCGGCTGGCTTCTCAGCAGCCATGATCAGCAGGGCGTTCTGCCCGTGTGCCACCCATGCGTTGTGGAAGTCAGCCAGAAAGTCTTCAGCGAACAGGTTTCGGGAGCCTTTCTTGCGCCCGGCGGGGTTACCCGACTGACCGGGCTTGAACGGTCGCCCGATCACCCTCTCAGGTTGCTGTTTATCTGCTGTTGAATCAGCAGACGGACTCTCCGGGTCGTGTGTATCCGCAGACATCTTTTTCCGAAGCGATCAAATGCTCGACACCATTCAGAACAATGCGAGGGAAGGCGTACCCTCTGATGTCAAACCCACCCAGTTCCACCAGATCGCCCTTGCGGACTTCGGTGGGCCGAAATACTTTGGACTTCCAAACTTTGGAGCGGTCGCGGTTGTACCGATTGGGGTACTCACCCGGGCCGACTTCAACCACCTCGCCTCGCACGGGCTTGCCGTGCCAAAAGGCGACGATCACGTCTGACAGTTTGGGATCCATTGGACGGACGAGGATGCGGTCACCCAGCATCCGTAGCCGACCGTACAAAATGTCAATTTTGCTCTCGGTAAGGTCTAAGCCTTCTTTCTTGACGGGAAGGTTCCGAGGCGCAGCAATCATTCCTGACCGCGCTCCACACCTGCCCAATGATGACCCATCGACCCTTCACCGCCGTCCATGTCAAAACGACGGTAGTTGGCGGTCGGGTTCGCACCCGGGGTTCCTGCAAGACCGCCATAGCCGAAGATCGGCGTACCGCCACCTTCTTGCGGGGCTGCTGGCTTAGGCGACCCGATCATGGCGTCAGACTGACGTGTGGGGCCGGGTTGAGCCAACGTGGCCGGGTTCGATATCCCAGTTGTCGGTTCGCCCTGCACGATGGAGAACGCCATTACCGGGCGCTCCCGTGAGCATGGGCGTGGTGAGCCATCGCCGCTAGATGGTGGTGGTGGGACACCTCAAACTGGTTGTGGGTCGCATGATAGTCCCGAGCCATTCCGTGACACTTGTGTCCCATCTTGTGACATTGGACGGCTTCGTGGGGATGCGGGGACTTGTGGGCTTCTTGGGCGTGTTTAGAGACCGAGTGGGCCGCTTTGGTCAGGGTGTGACCAAACTCATGCTGACCCGATTCCAACGCCTCTAGCGCCTTCTCGGCGTGTTCCAGAGCGTTGTTCTCTTTCTCTTCGTGCTTTTCAGCCTCACCGAGGACTTCGGCGTAGCCTTTCTTTTCGGCTTTCACTCTGCGTCCTCAAAGTGGTGCGCCATTTCGCTAGCGGCTGGGTTCACAACCTGAAGGCTTCTGCCGCCGACCGGGGGCGGCTCAACGTTTTCGTAGAACGTGCCACCCGCCGCCTTTGCCAATCGGTGCGCTTCCGATTTGGCGTGTTCTCGATGGGCTTTGTATTGAGCCTCTTCGTCACGCAATCCACGGGCGTACCGCTTCATGCCGTGTTCTTCACCCCGGTCGCGACGGTGTTTCATTGGAAATCAACCCGGCTCGTCGTCGTGCTTTTCATCGCCCGGGCGCGAAGCCTTGGGCATATGGTGACCAGCGGGTTCATTCGGTTCTTCTTTGCCCGCCCGACGACCTTCGTGCATCGTGGCGTAGCCCTTGTCTGCCGACCACTTGTGCGGCTTTTTAGCGCCCATGTCGTGGAAGTGATGCGCCATCGTGCTAGTGGTCGCGTCCGGGTGGACCTCGACTTCGTGACGGAACCCGTAGGTGCCGCCGCCCTGCATCTTGCCGTCGTGGGCCGGGATCTTGTTAATCGTGCCAGCCGTCGTGTGTGACTTCGGCGGGACGCGCGGCGGGGAAGGATGCCGCGAAGGATGCTTATCAACCGCCATGATCGGATCTCCTGTTTCTGGCGATAGGTGTGAATGGTTTTGTTTTATCTGTAATTGATTACGCAATCAAATATTTGTTGGGCGCGAGAACCATCCGACCAGTCGCCATCGTGCGCGGTTGAGAATTGCGTCAAACTTTCTGGGCTTCAGGCGTAGCGATCGGGCCATGACCGGGCGCGGTTCCCAATGGGTGTAGAACCGAACGACCACCTTCCGTTCGTCCGCGGCGAGGTGCGCCACGGCTGAGTCGGTCTCGGCAATGCCCTCGGGGATTTCCATCACCCGAGCCGTCGTCTGCCCCGCTCCCGGCCCCTCCTCCATCAGACGCCCGATGACCGTGCGCTCGGGCCAGTCGCCCGGGACGTGATCTTTCGCCCAACGCCCCCAGATCTCCAGACGGAAGTGAACGATCTTTACGTCCGGAGCCATATGGCTTAAGGATCGTCTTGACGGCTCCTCCATTCTCACGGTCTCCGGTTGAAGCGTTTCCAATAAGCCCACCGTGCGATCAGCAGGGCTTCTGCCCGACCGTCATCCCGGGACCGTTTCAGGCTCGCTTGCGGATAAAGCAACCGCGCCTTATCCAGACTGGCGCTCTTGTCTTTACCCAGCCCAAGGTCACGTTTCCAAACCGATGGGGTGACCAGTTCAATGGACGCCGGGAGCAATTGCACCGCCGCCAACACCGACCCGAACCCGGACCCGAAGGTGAAACTGGAAGCCACTCCCTGCTTCGGCATGGAATGCACCCGCTCCACCACCGCATGGATGGACTTGCCCACGATCGCTCGGCCCCAGACTTGGGCATGGAACTCGGGACCGTCTATCCACGCCGTGGATTGGTCACGGATCACCGGAAGGTCATCGGCTGCTATGTAACGACCTTCGGAGTCCAAGAGCGCCCACGCGCCCGTCAGCCCCGGGTCGATGCCTAAAATCACGAAATAACCCCCGCCGACACAAAGTTCGGCTTTGAATCAACCCGCCAGACCGCCGCAACTTCTTTGGGGTATAGCGACTCAGCCATGTCATCCAAAAGCCGCCAGAGACGGTCTGGGGTGGCTTCTGGATCGTTTTCCTGCTGGAGCATCCGGTGGAACTCGCAGGTTTCCACGGCACGACGCCGTATTTCGGTCAGCGTCGGTCGTTCAATCCCGGCCCTAATCCCCACTCGAAAATCAAAATCAGGGCTGTCTAGGCCCACAAAGCGGGACTTCATGGCCCGGGACATAAACCAACGATTCGACATGATCTCTGCCGGGGTGCAGTTGCCCTCCGTAACCTCAATCTTGGGCGGGTGGGCGCGGATCTGGTTCTTCGCCATCGCCACCACTTCGGGCAGCGACGGAGGGTGCGGGTTGCCCGACTTCGCAATAATGCGAATGGCATACCGAACTTCGTCGTTGTTCAGGCTCTCAAACGCTTCCCGCCAAGCGGCGAGGGGTTCCGTTGAGAAAGTCTGCGACCACCTCGTCCCGTACATCTGGATCATCGCGCCCCAGAACGCCGTTATCCCTTGCCCAATTTTCGAGCCGCTGCGCGTGGATTTCGTAGGTTGTTGTCGCTCTGCCCATCGTTCGTCGCCCATTCTCGTTCTCCTTCAATGGAAATAGTCCGACCCAGCCGAAGGCAATGGATTGCTCCACCACCGCTTTTTGTTCATCACCAAACGCCGCCAATTTTTTCGCCAAAGCCGCTAGCGAAGCCGCCTTCACGGGCTTGCGGATCTCCTTGCGGAACTCCAGCCACCTGTCCCACGCCTCGGCGTCAAGGTTTGGCACAACGGCTGGTAGGTTCTCTACCTTTGCCAAACCCTTCTTGGCGGGAGTCGGAGGCGCAGCCGACTTCTTCTTTGACGGTTCAATGATGGTTACTTGATGGTTCTGGGTGCAATGGTTGCGGGGGTGGGGTGCAACCATTGCA
>Ga0208622_1000570_pt1 | contig 14658 bp, 13 predicted proteins | sample CryBogCBH12Jul09_FD_184621 | JGI IMG/M metagenome (GOLD analysis project Ga0208622, IMG submission 184621) | Freshwater microbial communities from Crystal Bog, Wisconsin, USA - CBH12Jul09 (SPAdes) | ecosystem: Environmental > Aquatic > Freshwater > Lake | place: Crystal Bog, Wisconsin, USA... | reverse complement strand
CAAGGGCGACACAATTGGTACATACGAAGGTGACTTCAACTATACATACCAAATTGATGACAACTGGATCATGGACCAGACTGGTTCTAACAACAATGCGATTCTTTTCTTGAATCCTGATGTTGTTCAATGGGGTTCTTTGCGTGAACTAGGTCCAAACAACGAAGTATTCTCAAATGCAGATGCTTCTTTGGATCAGTACATCATGGAAGGTACATTGATTGTTCGTAACCCAGCCGGTGTTGCAGTTCTTGCCGCAATCACAACTGGTACACCAATCACTACACCTAGAGCCGCTTCACAAGTTAAGCGTTACCTCGCTTGATGCAGTTGTGATGTTGGAGGGAATCCCACAAGGGTTCTCTCCCTTTTTTTTGGGATTGATATGGAATTGAATTTAGACAACGAAGAAGCCAAAACTAATGAGGATTACTACACAAAAGGTAATCTAGAAGCGGGTATTGAGGGAATATTGTCCCGAAATAACCAAATGTTTAATGACGTTAAATCTGGCACTTGGAGTCAAACATTCAAGACAGACCGTATTGATTACAAAATAGGCGCAGAAGATGGCAGACGTTATGTCCAGTACACACAACATAACGTAGATGCTATCAAACAAAATTGCAAAGAAAGAAGAGAGTTTTACAAGATTCACGGTACAGCCAATCCTTTTTTTGCCGGAACATTCCATGCAATGGATTTGCCAAAATGTTTCGCCCATGAGATTAGTTCAAAATGGTTTAATAACCGTCCCTGGGAGCTAATCAAACAAGATATAGATGACAAAATCCTGTTTTATGCAATAGTTAACGAGTACTATGCAGATTTTGTATGCCATCCAAGCGGAAAAATACCATTACCGTACAATCCAATCATACCTACTCGATGAGGATGTTTTATGTCGTTATTTATCCAATCAGCCAACAGTCTCGTTACAAGAGTGGCGCAATGGGTAGGTGCGATTCCTGTTAATCAGAACATTAACGCTACGGCGTACAACCCTTCTACTGGTGCAATAACAACAGCATCTGATACCACTAGCGTTATCTTTGTTGGTGACTTTATCTCGCCCACGCCCGTAGGACCATTCACCGCAGTATTGGCGGTTACTTCAACAACAATTACCGTATCTGACCCTGACCTTATTTGGGGTGCATTTAGTTTGCCAGTAAGCATTCTTAAATTGCCAACACAATCTACTCTTGATATACAGTTTTGTATTCAATTTGCTGAGTTGTCATTCAGAACAATTTATCTACCGGCATTGAGGAGCAATCCTTATGACCCAGTAAATCCATCTTCAGTTGTCACAAGCTCAAATGGCCTAGCGCCTATTCCTTCTGACATGAACTGGCCTATTATTTTCTTCCAACAAACCCCTAGCTCCCAAGTTCCCCCAGGCACATTGAACGCAGGGTTTGGACCTTGGATTATTTATGACAGGGTTGGAGACAGAGAAATCATTCGTTTATCAATGATTGACCAGTTGTACGTTAAGCCTTTTGGAGTTCCAAGGGTTATTAGGGCTAACTTTTCCGAGGTAGGGCCTAATTATCTGTTTACGCCTAATCCTGGTAACGGAACAACAATATTGGCATATTATGTTAAATCATTCCCATTCTTGCTTGGCCCAACTGGGGATGCATTAAATCCTATTGTGCAAAACAACGCTATATTGGCTACATTCCCTGAAGGATATATGTACAAAGTGTTGTCGGTTTATTACGACAAAAAGAAAAACGTACAAGAATCTGAAAAATGGAATGCTCGTTTTGATTCTGCGTATGGATTAATTGAAGACCAAGCAATGAAAGATCTTTGGAGTGGTGGAGATAGACATTTATCTTCAGAATTCCAACCCAGAAATTATCGATATTCTTTTAGGTGATCAACAATGGCATCATCTAGTCTGTATGGAAATCAAAATAGTGGCGTAGAAATAGTCCAATTCCAATGGTTTATTTTTTACCAATCATCATCTGCACCATCAACTCCTACGGGCGGAGCTTGGAATTTCCAAACCAATGTTGGAGTTCCGCCAAGTGGTTGGACTAATTCACCGCCTACAAGCCCTGCAAATCAGATCTGGGTATCAATAGCCTTTGTATCGTCATTAACGCCTACAACGCTATCCTGGTCAGTCCCAGGCCTATGGTTTCAACAAGGAACTGCTGGGCAAGTAGCGGTAGGCACAACATCTACGCTATCTGCGGGTAGCCCTGCTACTGTTGCTAATAGTGGTACGCCTTACAACGCAATACTAAACTTTGGTATACCGCAAGGTATTCAAGGTATACAAGGTCCAACGGGTAATACTGGGCCACAAGGTCCTACTGGATCAACAGGAACAGCCGCTACGGTTGCTGTAGGTACTACCACAACCCTTTCTTCTGGTTCGTCCGCTACAGTAGCTAATAGTGGCACTTCTTCTGCGGCGGTGTTTAATTTTGGAATACCACAAGGCCTTCAAGGTATACCAGGTAGTGCGGCAAGCATAGCGGTTGGCACAACTACAACGCTTTCACCTTCTTCCTCTGCAACTGTATCTAATAGTGGATCTTCTAATGCGGCAATCTTTAATTTTGGTATACCGCAGGGCACAGCGGGTACTGCCGCCACAATTGCTGTGGGGACAACAACTACGCTTGCGCCTGGATTGTCCGCAACTGTTACAAATTCTGGAACATCAGGTTCTGCGACATTTAACTTTGGAATTCCACAAGGAACGGCTGGTACTGCGGCTACCATTGCGGTGGGAACAACAACTACAACTGCGCCTGGAACATCTGCTACCGTTACTAATTCTGGTACATCTGGAGCGGCAGTATTTAACTTTAGTATTCCACAGGGTGCAGGGGTTCCTTCTGGAGGAACAACAGGACAATTTCTTTATAAAAATTCTTCTTCTAATTACGATACTTCATGGGATACATTAACTTTTTCTCAAATAGGATCTACTCCTACGACTTTGAGTGGGTATGGGATCACAGATGCTATTAATGTTAGTCAAAAGGGTGTTTCAAACGGTGTAGCAACCCTTGATAACACAGGTAAAGTTCCAACAAGTCAATTGCCTGCGGCAGTATTAGGTGCAGTTCAGTACCAGGGTAGTTGGAATGCGAGTACAAACACTCCTACTTTGACATCTTCTGTTGGAACTCAAGGTTATTATTATGTGGTTTCTACAGCAGGAACTACGTCAATTAACGGTATAAACCTTTGGTCTGTTGGTGATTGGATTGTATTTAACGGGTCTGTTTGGCAAAAAGTTAATGGATCTAGTGCAGAAGCATTTAGTGCAATAACTGTAACTGGTTTAACTGGCTATATGTATGCCAATGGCACGAGCCAAGTTACTGCCTCAACAACCATTCCTAATGCTGGACTTGCTAATTCAACTATTTCAGGTGTTTCATTAGGATCAAACCTTAATACGTTAACCATTGGGTCAGGCTTAAGTGGCACAAGCTATAATGGAAGTACTGCGGTAACTATTGCAAACACTTCACCAATGGTTTATCCAGGCGCAGGAATACCTAATTCCACAGGTAGCGCATGGGCCACAAGCTACGGCACTAACGTAGCAAACGGTGTCGCAGTATTTGATGCAAACAAAAACTTAACTGTTAACTGTTTGTTTGAAGGATTTAACACTCAAGCGGCAAGCGGTAGCACAATTACATTGCTACCAAGCTCTGTACAAAACTGGTTAATTACTGGCTCTGGCGGTCAGACAATTAAATTACCAGATGCCACAACCCTGCCAAACGGTGCATTGTTTACATTTAACAATAACCAAAGTTCTGGAACGATTGTTGTACAGAATAACTCTGGTACTACTGTTTGTACAATTCAGTCAGGTGGGTTTATCGAAGTAATTCTGCAAAGCAATTCAATTGCCGCAGGTACTTGGGATTACCACAACTTTGCTCCTACAAATGCTTCTTGGTCTACAAATACTCTTTCTTGGTCAGGTTCTTATACAAATGGTACTTGGAATGGATCGGTAATTGGTGCTTTATATGGCGGCACAGGTGTAGCAGGAACAATTACAGGATATGTATATGCAAATGGTACAGGCGCACATACTGCAAGTACTACGATACCTACGACTGCACTATCAGGAACAATAACTAATACTCAATTAACTAATAGTTCAATTACGATTAATGGTACATCCACAAGCCTGGGTGGATCAATAAACGTAGGCACAGTAACTTCTGCTTCTGTAGTATCAGCTAATGGCTTTGCGGGTACTGTAGCAAATGCCACAACAACTCCTGCAATAACGGTATCAACAACAGTTACAGGCCTTTTAAAAGGTAATGGCACAGCTATCAGCGCCGCCACATCTGGAACTGACTATGCTCCTGCAACGTCTGGTTCTGCAATCCTTTATGGCAATGGATCAGGTGGATTTTCAAGTGTATCAATAGGTAGCGGAGTTTCATTTACTGGTGGAACTTTAAGCGCAACAGGTTCAGGCGGTACAGTAACTTCAGTATCTGGAGCTGGATCAGTAAATGGAATAACATTGACTGGTACAGTAACTTCTAGCGGATCGCTTACTTTAGGTGGCACTTTAGGGTCAATAACTAACTCTCAATTAACTAATAACTCTATAACATTTGGTGCTACTGCCTACGCCCTTGGGTCTACAGTAAGTAACATAAATGGGGTTTCTATTGGCGGAGGAACATTCTAATGATGACCAATAGCTTTTATGGATTAACTCAGGAAGAATCCGCAGGGTTGTACGGAAATGGTGTTACTTTTGGCGGAACATATTTTCAATGGTTAATTTTTTACCCAAGCGCAACACAGCCTGCTACTCCTACTGGTGGATCATGGAATTTTCAAACTAACTCAGGAACTCCTCCTACAGGATGGTTAGCAAATCCTCCGACTGCTCCAGTTGCTGAGGTTTGGGTATCAGTAGGGGTTGTTTCTTCAACATTGACAACTCCTATATCTTGGTCAACACCTGGATTAATGACAATACCTAATTCAACAATATTTGGCACAATGGCTTATCAAAATGCAAATTCAGTAACAATTACAGGTGGAACACTAAATGGTGCTGAAATTGGCGGTGGAACCTTCTAAGGATTAAATATGTCACAAACAGGATATTCGAAAGTTCAAATATACAGCAGTTCAACTGCTAGTAATACTCCGTCTGCGAGTAATTTAACCAATGATACAAATGGTTCTGAATTGGGAATTAACATTACAGACGGTAAATTGTTTTATAAAGACAATTCTGGAACTGTTCAAGTAATGGCTACCAAGGGAACAGGGCCTATTGGCGGTTCAAATACACAAGTTCAATACAACAGTTCTGGAGCATTAGCAGGTTCTGCTAATTTAACTTTCAATGGTACAACACTAACAGCAAATACTTTAAATTTAACAAATGCTTTAGGTACTGGATATGGCGGAACAGGACTTACATCATTCACAGCAAATGGTGTGGTATATGCGTCTAGTACAAGTGCTTTAGCTACTGGGTCTGCGTTGACTTTTGATGGTACAAACTTTGCAACTACTGGTTCTATAAGCCTTAACAACAATGCAGGTAGTGCTTATTATTTAAGAAATGGCGCAGGAACGACAACTTGGGGATATTTATATTCAGATGCTACTAACTTAAATTTGTGGAATTCACAAAATGGTTATTTGGCATTTGGTACAAATAATACAGAAAAGATGCGCCTTATAAGCGCAGGTTATTTAGGTATAGGTACAAATAGTCCTAGCCAATTATTGGATATTGCAAGTGCAACAAATGCGGCGGCTGTAATTGAATCTTCAAATTCTGCAAATTTTTCATATTTATCTTTAAAAAATACTGGCGGAACTGCTCATGAATGGCAATTAGCCACAGGAGGAAGCACCAGTAGTGCGGCTAATACTTTTTATATTTATGATGCTACTGCGGCGGCAGTAAGAGTGACCCTTGACACCTCTGGTAACTTAGGATTAGGAGTTACTCCTAGTGCTTGGAGTAGTGGGTATAGAGCACTTGATATTAGTTCAGTTGGGTCGGTTACTTCTGGCTCAACATTTTTTACTTTATATAATAATTTATATAGTGGAGCCAATGTAACTTATAAAACAACTGGTTATGCTACTGTTTATAGACAAGGACAAGATAACGGACAACACGCTTGGTTTGTGGCGCCTTCTGGAACAGCAGGAACAACAGCAACGCTTACCCAAGCAATGACACTAGATAATAGTGGTAATTTAGGAATAGGGACTACTCCAGGCACTAAATTAGATATTGATTCAGGTGCAACATCAGGGGCAATATTAAGAATACGGAGTTCTTCTTACAACAGTTCTGGGTTAACTTTTAATATTGGTACAGATGCTTCTGTTGGACTGGGTTCTGTTGGCGCTGTTCCTTTATTTTTTAATACTAATAATACAGAACGGATGCGTATAGATAGTAGTGGTAATTTGTTGATTGGCGTTACATCTAATGGAAATTCAACTGCTTTAATTAACGCAAATGGAACAGGGATTAGTAAAGCATACTCTTCAAGCGGAAATACAACAATCAATACTCTCCCTTCTCAAGCTGGAAGTGGCGGAGCTTTATGCGTTATTCGTGGTTACGATGGCTCTTCTGGAAATCCTTATTGTAAATTATATGTTGTAGCAATACAAGTTGCAGGCGGTTCTTCAACTGGAACAGGTGCAACTTTAGTTGCTAGTCAAGGTTCTGCCGCCGCTTCATTTTCTTTTGCTCAATCTGGTGGCTATATGCAAATAACTGCTTCTTCAACTAGTGGGGGCGGATGGATTGCCTCTTATTTTGGTATTCTTTAAATTTTTTCTGAAAGATTAATTATGTCAACAACTATCAATTGGACAATCGATTGGATGGAATCATCCACACAAACCATCAATGGCTTTACCGAAGTTGTATTGACCGCAGGATGGCGTTGCACTGGAACTGAAGCTAACACAGCTACTCCGCCTGTTACATTTACAAACAGCGTGTATGGTACTTGTTCTTTCCCAGAACCCGCAACAGGTTCATCATTTACACCTTATGCACAATTAACTCAGTCACAAGTCATTGGTTGGTGTTGGGCTAACGGCATTAATCAGTCTGCTACTGAGGCGGCTATTGCAAGTAATTTAAATCTTCAAATTAATCCTTTAGTCACTCAGCCTCCCCTTCCTTGGGCGCAAGCATGAACACACTCATCACAACCCTAAAATCAAAACAAGTTATTTGGGCACTTGTTATTGCCATACTCTCAGTATTGCAGGGATTCGTCATGGAGCTATCCCTAACTCCTATCCATCAAATGATAGTGGGTTGTATAATTTCTGTGATAGTTGTTTTGTTAAGGGTAATTGAAACCCCAAGTACATAAAGTGTAGTAAACTTAGTATTGGCAATGTTGCCTGTTTTTTGGAGATTTAGATGTTTAGTTTCAAACACGCACCAGAAGAAGTTCATGCCCTGATTCAGGGATTAGAGCTTAAGATTAAGAGCTTACAAGACTTACTTAACCGTATTGTTGCGGAAGCAAATACGCAAGCACAACAGCAAGCACCCGTACAACAACCTGTTGAGCAAGTTGAAGAAGTAAACCAAGCTACTAATTGATATGTAATATAGATTGTTTAAAGGTTAACTATGGCTGATGGATATGTACCGTTAAGATTACCATTTGCGAACATGTCGTTTTGCCCAGATGTTCCAAGTAATGCACTTGCGCCAAATGAATATAACAACGGTTACAACATTGAAACAGATGTTAGAGGTATAAAGAAAGTTGACGGCGAACAATCTATATTAAGTGCAATAACTGGCAATGTAATATTTATTATTGGAGGGTTTAGAAACTCTTCAGTATGGTGTTACATTGTCGCAACAACCGCAGGATCTTGGTATTTAGTAGAAACATCTGGGATAAGTAATATTACCCCTACGGCATCTGCTTATTCAGGTGCATATACTGCAAATACAATTATTACAGGTTCATGGGTTGGTCAAGTGTTTTTCTTAAATGATGACATAAACCCGCCAATGTACTTTACTCAAACATCCAATGTTATTGGTTTGTTTGATAGCCCAGACCCAGTAACCTCACAAACTTATGTTTGGAATTATGAAAATACTATTACTCCTGCCGTTACAAAAGTAACAGCCGGTTTTGTGCGTAATTTCTGTTCTCCAAATGTAGGTAATATATTAATAGCCGGAAATCTGGTTAAAACCATTGGTGGGGTTAACTATCAATACCCAACAACGGTAAGGTGGTCGCAATCATTTTCCAATACTGGCGTACCCGCAACATGGACCCCAACTATTACCAACGTGGCTAACGAGCAAGAGGTTCCATTGCGTGGGCCTATTGTTGATGGATTTTTCTTGGGTGGTAATTTCTACGTTTGTAGTTATTGGGATACGGTTATATTTTCTCCAATTGCCTATCAAACATATGCCGCTCCTATATTTGGCATATCTTTGTTTAAACAAGGTAGAGGTTTATTAAACACAAATTGTTGGGATAATGCTGACGATATTGTTTACGGGGTTGATTCCAGAGACATATGGGCTTTTGATGGAACTAACTTTACAAACCTTGGAAACCAAAGAATAAAAAACTATTTTTACAAGAATTTGAACTCAAATTATACAAATAGGGTACATCTTGTAAATAATACGCACAAATACCAAATTGAGATTTACTATCCTTCATTAAATTCGACAGGATATTGTGACCAAATGATTTCATATCGTTATGACTTAAAGATATGGAATCCACCTAAAACCATTAATAATTCTGCAATGGCAATTGAATCTCCTGTATATACATCAGGTTCATTTAACCTATCTAGCAGAACAACCGTATACGCCCCCAATACAGGCTCAGGAAGCTGTACATTGGTTCAGACAGGCCAAGGTACATCTTTTTCTGGGAACGCCATATCAACCCTATTTGAGCGTGACAATATGACTTTGTTAGATGAGCAAGGCCAACCAATTACATATCCGCACAAGTTGTACGTCCATAGATTATTCCCCGAGGTTACGACCACAACGCCAAGCGTTAATCCTCAAATAACAATTACCCTGGGTGGGGCTAGTTCTGTTGGACAACCGCCATTCTTTGGAGATCCAGAGGTGGTTAACATAGTAACAAGCAATCCTTGGGTTACAACCACGCAAAATGACGTTAGAACGGTTGCACTAAAAATATCTTCTACTGATACAAATAGTACATGGAATATAAGTGCAATGACATTCCTATCGACAGTTGTTGAGGATTCATTCTAATGGCATATTTTATTAATCCTGATGCATCCACAAATGACATAACGAGCGCAATCAATTACGCATTAGCTAACCTTGGTGGTAGTGTTTCTTCAAATCTTGCTACTGGCAAAATCGTATCAGGAGGAACAACAATTGGCTATTTATATCAATACATGGATGTTGCGTTTGCATTGTCATATGATGGCAGTACAGGATTCAGCAATACTTCTTATACAAATGCTACTTATTTTGGATTAAGAAATACAACATCAACAACAGTTAGTAGTAATCCAACTGATTATGTTTGGTATCAAGTATCAGGTTCAGGGTTTGGAACTACTAATTACCTTTGGTATAACGTAACTGGGGGTAGAAATATTCAGTTTGTTGTACAGCCCACAGCTCCTGCGGGATACTATGTTCAATGGACCAATGATCCAATAAATTTAGATATTGTTACGTCTACTATTGGCGTAAAGAATAATATTCTGATAATTTATCAATGGACGAATGGAACAGTCCCTGCTAGGCCTACAACAACATCTACATATACTTGGGCCACAAATACATTTACTCCAGTACCTACGGGTTGGTATTCAAGCTTACCCAGTAATACAACTCCTGGGAATGTATTGTTTGAAATACAAATACCTTTGTCTGTAAACGGAGCCGTATTAACAAGTTTGTTAGATTGGACAAATACTAGTTATCCAATAATTGCAACTTCTGCAAATGGTATAACAGGGGTAACAGGCACTAGAACTGCCGTTATTACAATGTACCAATGGGCTGTAAGTCCTCCTACTTTATTTCCCACAGGAACATCTACTTATACTTGGGCAACAGGAGTTTATACTGCGGCAACAAATCCAAATGGATGGACAATAATTCCGGGCACATCTATTGCCGGTGATATTCTTTACGCTTGCGATGCTATATTTTCAGACAATACAACATCATCTACATCAACAATAACTTGGTCAACTTCATCTGCATATGCCATAGGAGCATCAGGAGTTAATGGTCAAAGGACTGCTGTTGCTCAACTTTACCAATGGTCAACAACTGCTCCATCAAGTTACCCATCTGGTACGGTTACATATACATGGGCCACAGGAACATTTACTTTTTCAGGAAGTTTGAATGGTTGGAGCATAACTCCTACTGCGCCTGTACCGGGAGATATTCTGTATGCGATTGATCAAATCATTACTGACTCAACTACAACTGCAACAACAATAGTTACCTGGGGAAGTACAACTGAATATGCAATCGGTCTTGCAGGCACTAATGGATCTGCCGGATCTAATGGATTAAGTGCTTTATATGGTTATCTAGTCCAAAATCAAACTTTAGCCGCTCCTTCATTTACAACACCAACAACTGGAGCTTCTTTGCCTGCGGGATGGTCAGCCATTCCTCCAACAGTTTCTGTTGGTTATACGTTTTGGTATATATTTGGTCAATATAACTCAAGCCCGATAACTATTAATGGCATAGCTCCTAATACTACTGCATGGACAGGACCTACTGCGGCATCTGTTTTTGAAGATATTGTTTCTGACAATTGGTCTGTTGGAGGAGTTCCTTATGTCACACCTACTTATGGCAACCCATCAACATATAGCTCAACCGGTTATTACATTTCAAGAAATACTGGTGATTGTTATTTCAATAATGGCATTTTTAGAGGTGACATTACCGGAGCCTCTGGGAGTTTTGGGGGAAGTTTAAATGCCGCTACAGGTTCATTTAATGGTAGTTTATCAATTGGATCAACTCCTCCGGTAATCTCTGGAAGCACTATTTCATCTGGATCTGGTTTACTTGCGACCACTTCTGGATCTGGAACTTTTGCAGTAGGCAATTCTACTCAAAACCTTGTTTTTAATAGTAGTGGTGTATATATAAACGGAGGCCAATTAAGTATAACGAATGGTAGTACACCGCCTTCTTTATCTGGTCATACTATGTCTGGTGCAGGAGTTTTGCTTACTTCATCAGGTACTTTTGCTGTTGGCAACTCTACTAATAATTTTGTTTTTGATGGATCAAATGCTTATTTTACGGGTGGAGGAACTTTTTCGGGCAATTTATCTGCCGCCGGAGGATCGTTTACAGGTACTGTACAAGTAGGTTCAAGTCCTGCAATTAGTGGAACCACTATGACTGGTTCTGGAGCTTTAATAAACTCAAGTGGAACATTTGCATTAGGTAGCTCTACTGCCAACATAGTTAATAACGGTTCTAGTATTTATTTAAATGGATTTGCTCAAGGAACAGGATCAATTAGCTCTACAGTTACTGTTAATAGCTATAGCGATACTATAGTTATGCCGTTGTCAGGCTCTTCATTTACTACTACAAGACCCGCAAACACGATTATTAGCTCTAGTGGTTATATAAGAATTATAGGTTCGTGGACAACAGGAACAACTCCTTTGTATGGCAAGTTTCTGATGCAATTTAAATTATTAAATTCATCTTCAGTTAATATTAAAAATTTATACGTTCAATTTGGAACCCCATGCTATGTAACTAGCGGAACTTCTCCTTATGTAGTAGAAGTTTGGATTAATTACAACGTATCTGCATTAATTACAAATTTAGCGGCAGATACTTATTCTTTTAATTTAGATGGTACAAACTTTTATGCTAACGCACAATGGTATTCAGGTGGATCATTATTGAGTACTGTAACAACGGGACCAGTAGTATTGCAATCTTCTTCATATTGGTATCAAGTAGGTTAATTAAATATAAAGGTTAATTATGGGCGCACCCGCATTCAATGGACTTGCCACTGGCAAAGGGCAACCACAAAACAACGTAAACCAAAGCTATGGTGGCGATGCCATGCAAGGAATGGGCTATCAACAACAGAATGCTGACTCAAGCTATAACGCTCCAGGTGGCCCAGGTTACATGGCTAACCCTGAAACAAATGGAAGTCGAGGCATAGCACCCTATAACCCTGGTATGCAACAACAGCCTTTAGGCGGTGGTTTACCAGAAATTAATAACCCTTTTGGTTCAAGCCCAGCTTATAACCAGCCAATGGAGTCTTATGCGGGGACCGCACCACAAAATACAGGCATTGTTGGGTCTTTAGCACCTGGTCAAAATGGTGGTCAACAGGGTATGCCAGGAGGCAAAGGCGGACAAGGTTATAAGCCTAGCAGTTTAGGTGTTGTAACAAACCCAATAAACTCTGGACAGCCTATAATGGGGCAACCTAACCAATACATGAACACAGTTCAAGGCGGTGGTAAATCTGGCGGAGGAGGATCTTCTCAGCAGATTGGTGGAAACGGCGGAAAAGGAGGCCAACCATCTGCCTCGCAGAACTCAAGTTCAGGTAAGCATTAGGAGATAAAATTATGGGCGGAGGAAAATCATCAGGTAATCAGTCAACGCAAGCGCAGTTAACTCCTGAGCAAATACAAACTATTAACTTACAGAACCAGTTTCTGCAAAGTTATTTGCCCACGCTTACAGGCGTAACCCAGGGTGCAAATCAGGTTTATCAAAACCAAACGGGTGGCGTTAATAATGCCGCATCTAATGCCGCTAATACAGCTACAAATGTAGCAAATACTCAGGCCAATGTTGGCGCAGGAGCTTTGCAAAGTGGCACAACAGGATTGCAAAACGCATCCAATGCCGCTAATGGTAGTGGTCAAGCTATGGTTGGTAAGGGTGGTGCGGGTGCATCAGGTTTAGCTAACCAACAAACTGGTGGTGTAGGACTAGCTACTGGTACTGCTGGTCAGGCTGGACAACTAGCCAACACCCAGGCTATGCAAGGGCAAAATAACATAAACATGGGTTCGTCTGCATTGGCGAATATGTTTAGCCCTCAATACGAACAACAACAAGTCGCAGGCGCAATAGGTCCTGCACAGATAGCCGCACAACAAGCTAACGTCAGACAAGCTATGGGTTTTGCAGGCGCAGGAGAAATGGGGTCTGCTAGAGATGCATTAGCGGCGCAACAGACTCAAGCAATGCAAGGCCAAGAACGTGGAAACATTGCGGCGCAAACTGAAGCAGGAATACAAAGCCAACGTCAAGCGGCGGCTAATTCATTGTTGCAAGGTGGTATACAAGGTCAGAATGCCGCAGGAAGTAATTATGGAAACATAATGAGTACCGGCACTACTTTAGCAAACCAAGCGGGTCAAAATTACGGAAACATATTAAATGCTGGTACAACCCAACAAGGCCATGCAATAACTGGTTACGGTGGTTTATCAGGTACAGGTACTGCTAACTTACAAAACGCTCCTGGTACTGCGGGTACTGCTATTAATTATCAATCTGCACCTTTGTCTAATTATGCACAATATGCAAGTTTATTATTTGGTGCGCCGCAACAAACACCAAACTACGCCGGAACTCAAGGCCAGAATTCATCTGGATCTTCAAAGGGCGCAGGAATTAAGATTGGATAAAAAATGAATTTTCTTCCAGCAATTCCGCAAATGACTCAACAAACCCAAGGTAGTGGTTATGGAGATTGGCAACAATATGCGGGATATAACAAAGACAATCCTTTCGGCGCTTCTAGTGGTGTTGCTCCTAAAAATACTCGTAGTAATACTGGTGCTGTTCCTGCTCCTGTTGTAGATAAATCAACTCAACCAGATACATCAGTTGATTATTCAATAGCTCCTCAATCTCCTATGGGAAACACCGGGATGAGCACTATGGGCGCAAGCCTTGATCCGTCAGCAGATATAAGTAAAGATATATTTTCCGCATTTGGAGTAATGAAATGACAGATTATTCTCTAATGGCAGGAGTGCCAGAACAACAGCAAGGTTTAGAAAATCCTTTGCAAAAAAACAATACGGCTACTCCTGTATCTGGATGGGAAGATTCTCCTTTGATTCAAGAGTTAAATAAGCAATCTTTAATTAACCATACCGAACAACATGGCCCAACTGTTAATACGTTAATTAAAGCTTCCGCACCTACAGCTACAAATGAAGACAGAATTAATGCATCAAAAGTTTTAGCTAATGCTAATTACAACAGCCCTAGCTCTGATCAAACACATTTTGGTGAATTAATTAAAGGTATCATTTCTGGAGATCCAAAATTAATCCATGATGCTTGGAATGGTGGAGCTGACCGTAGAGAAGAAGCATTTGATGGAACGGGTAAAAAATATTACAAAGTATTTAATCAACGCAATGAATTTCGAAGAAATGAGGACAGTAACTTTAAACCTTTAAATCCTAAAGAGGAAGAGGCTATTGGACCCATTGCCAGTAAATCAGACATGACTCCTGCACAAAGTGCAATGTATAAAGCATTGGGGGTAAATGTTGCCGATATAAATAAGACACAATCAATACTTTATG
>Ga0208622_1000569_pt1 | contig 14659 bp, 17 predicted proteins | sample CryBogCBH12Jul09_FD_184621 | JGI IMG/M metagenome (GOLD analysis project Ga0208622, IMG submission 184621) | Freshwater microbial communities from Crystal Bog, Wisconsin, USA - CBH12Jul09 (SPAdes) | ecosystem: Environmental > Aquatic > Freshwater > Lake | place: Crystal Bog, Wisconsin, USA... | reverse complement strand
TCAAGATCCCGATTCGCCGTGGCCGAGTCCGTACATGGTGTTAGCGGCAATCGCTTCACGAACGACGAGTTTGCGCCTCGTGGTGGGAGCCCTCATTGCTCCACTTCGAAACCCGCTCGTTTCGGCTAAAGATTTGGCGACGCTGGACCAACTAAGTCGTGGTCGCTTAGTGGTGCTGCCAACGGTGAGTTGGCACGAAGAAGAGTTCGCCGCAGTGGGCGTGCCCTTCAATAAGCGCGGCGCCATTATGGACGAGCAACTCGAAATTTGGCGAAAGGCTTGGACTGAGGCGCCGATGGAATTTCACGGCGAATACTTCGACATCGACCCGGTCTGGTGCTCACCGCGCCCATTCCGTCAAGGAGGTCCGGTTTTGTGGTTTGGGGGGTCGTCGCTGCACGGTGCAGTCGTGCGACGTTTAGCCACCTACGGAGAAGGTTTTAATCCGCTCGGACAACCACTCGCTGATGAGCTTGATGTGCTGAAGCAGGCAATGACTGAGAACGGTCGCTCCATTGGTGACATTGAAATGGTTGGGGGACTGCGAGGGCATTTCGAGACTCCCGATTCGGTTGCCAGTCTCGACGATGCCATTGATGCGTTGGCTGGTCAAGTCGCATCGGGCTACACGACTTTTTGTTTTAAGCCGTCAATGTATACCGACAACTTGTTGGACGTCCCAGCACTTTGCGAACGAGTGGTGAAGGCGCTGAAAGCTCTCGAATAGGTGCTTGACATTAATCGTTTGAAACCTTACGATTTTGCGAATGCCTAGTGGCATTAATAAAACCGGGGGGATTTATTGTGAGCGGTAACGCTAAAACACTTGGGGGAGCGAAGAAGCTCAGTCTTCTAGACGCCGTCGCCCAGTCAGTTGGATTCATGGGACCGGTCTTCTCGATCGCCTTCCTGGTTCCATTAATTGTCGGCATCACCTCAGCTACCGGTAACGGAGCTGGCACGGGTGCTGCACTATCGGTGGTGCTCGCTGGAATTGGCATCGTTGGCATTGGGTGGCTCGTTGCTGAATACGCTCGTCGTATTCAGGCTGCTGGATCGCTCTACTCCTACGTGAGTGACGGCCTGGGTCCAAAGGTGGGTGCAGCTTCGGGTTACCTCTACTACACGGGCATCATGCTCTTGTCGGCAGGAATCCTCGTCATGATTGGCGGAACCATTCACGACACCATTGCCGGTGAGTTCAACTGGACCGGCATTCCATACTTTGGCTGGGACTTAATTCTGCTCGCGATTGTGTCGACCGTTCTGTACTTGGGTGTCGCCCTTTCAACACGCGTGCAGCTAGTTCTCGCCCTCGTTTCACTTGCCGTTGTATTCATTTTCTCACTCTTCGTGATTGTGAAGTCCGGTGGCCTGCACCACATTGGATCAGGCTTCTCAGCGAGCGGTTCACCCAAGCACTGGTCCGGAGTCCTCTTTGGGGTTCTCTACGGTGTGCTTTTGTTCACAGGATTCGAGTCGTCGGCAAACCTTGGTGAAGAAACTGAAGCCCCAGAGCGAAACATTCCACGCGCGGTTCTCTTGGCGGTCGGAATTGCAATTGTCTTTTACGTGATTGGTACATTCGCACAGGTATCTGGTTTCCACTTCAACCTGTCGGCAATTGGCAAGGCCAACGCTTCGGGTCCACTCTTCGTCCTGGCTGGTCCAAGTGCAGGGGGCGGCTTTGCTGGTGTTGCAATGCGTCGCCTCGTTGAACTCGTCGTCATCTTGGACATGGTGGCAGTACTGATTGGAACAGCAGTTGCTGCATCACGTGGATTCTTCTCAATGGCGCGCGACGGTCGTTTGCCGAAGCAGCTCGCAGCAGTGTCGTCGCGCGGAACGCCGATTGGTGGATCAGCGGTGATGTTCGTTTCGTTCATCGTCACGATTTTCCTCGCCCTGAAGACGACCTCATTCGCACTGCCGCAGACGCCTGAATACGTGGCAGTGTTTAGTTGGATGTCGACGTACGGTGGATTCGCACTTTCAGTGATCTACCTATTGTTGGCGTTGGGTGCCATTCGTGGCCTTAAGGACCACGGCTCCAAGGCCCGTCTCTACGCAGCCATTGCCGTCGCAGTCCTTGTTACCGCTGGGGCTATTTTCGGAGGTCTCTACAAGGTTGTAGAGCCAACGCTTAGTGCACCTCTCTCGGCCCTCGTGATTTTGGTTCTCGGCCTGATTGCGGGCTTCGCTCTGAAGTCACCTTCGGGCCAGGATGACTTCGGCTCACTTGCGCCAAGCGACCAAGGTCCACAAAAGATTTAAGAACGCAGTATTGATACGTTCAAGGGCGCACCGATTATTCGGTGCGCCCTTCGTTCTTCTCGGGAGAAACTATGTCGGCTGACAAACTTGTAGTGGTAACTGGCGGCGGCTCAGGAATTGGAGCAGCAACAGCGCAGCGACTTCGCGCGCAGGGATTCGAGGTCCTCATTACTGGTCGTCGCAGGGACGTGCTGGAACGTTGTGCTGAGTCAATTGGCGCAAAATTTCTGGTGGCTGATGTTTCTCTAAGTGGCGACAATGAACGGGTCGCCAACGAAGTCAGGTCAATCGGACTTCCTCTCGTTGGACTTGTTCACGCTGCCGGCGCAATGGTTGCTGGCACCGTGGAAGAAACGTCAGTGACGTCGTGGCAAAGAGCCCTCGACGTGAATCTCACCGGACCATTCCTTCTCACCAAAGAACTACTGCCGATGTTGCGTGAAGGTGCCGGATCCATCGTGATGGTCGCTTCAGTCGCAGCCGACCGCACACCCGGAGGCATGGCTGCCTACGCCGTCTCGAAAGCGGCTCTGGTTGCTTTATCGAACTCTCTTGCAGTTGAAGAGGGGAGTGGTCCAAGATCAGTGCGGTGCAATGTTGTGAACCCTGGTTGGACTCGCACGGAGATGGCCGACGAGGAGATGCGCGAAGCGAGTGAAGTCCTTGGGGGACTAGACGTTGAAGAGGCGTACCTCGAAGTGACAAAGCTCGTGCCACTTGCTCGACCGGCTGAAGCAATCGAAGTGGCGTCAGTAATTACGTGGCTACTCAGCGACGACGCGAGTTACGTAAACGGTGCGTCAATTGCGATTGACGGTGGTCACCGATTGATTGACGCCGGTGCCGTTCCGTTTGAATGGGCTCTCACGAAACGTCACTAAGTCCTCTCAGTGCGACGCGAGACCCATACCCAAGACAAAGCCCAGAGCGCAGAGTAGTGGGGAAGTAATGATGAGTGCAGCGGAGTACTTCCAGTGATGAGACTTGGCGAGTAAGACGGGGATCGCTAGGGCCGAAGATGCCGTCGTGAGTCCCCCGCAAAATCCAGTCACGATGACCGAGTGCAGGTGTGCGTCAATTGGTGAGCTCAGTCGGTACACAGCCCATCCGGCAAGTACGGTGCCTAGAAAGTTCGCCGCCACAGTTCCCCACGGTCTGCGGGTCGGGTGCCATAGTCGGACGAGAAATTCCATTACGTAGCGAACGATGCAGCCCAGTCCACCGAAAATGCCCACGAGCAACAGAGTCACTTCTTCGCTCCAATGACTCCGGCCGCACCCGCAGCAATGCTCGCGCCGATGATTACTAGGGCCGTCAAAATCGATGCCGGTACTGAGAGGTGCCATATGGCTCCTAGAGTGACGAAAAGGCTCGAATAGGACGTGTACCCACCAAAGAAGCCAGTGACCCAAAACAGGCGGGACTCACTATTAAAGGTGTGGTGCCTCAGGGGGCCGATAAGGATTCGAGTGACCAGGAAGATGCCTGAGAGGTTGATGGCCGTAAGGACCCACGGTATGTGCGACGTCCAGTCGTAGGCATTGGCCGTGGGCTGGAATTTGAGCAATAAGTCACGCACGACAGCACCAACGCCGCCAGATACGCCCACTAGGGCCACCGCGCGAAAGAAACGTTTGGGGCCGATGTGGGTGAGCTGTGTCATTGCACAACGAGGTTACCTTTGAGGGGAGCAAGTACGGGGAATGGCCGTAGTTTCAGTCTTCCTGGGAAATTGGGATAACTTTACATAACGTACATTATCGGCGTTCTAAACCTGCCATCCGGTAAAGTAATCCAATGGTTAAAGCCCAGCCGACTCTCTTTCGAGTGATGTGGGGGTCTCCCTTTAAAAACTTTGAACAAGAACTGGTGATGGCTTTTGATTGCGACGAGGCGCTCATTTTGGCGGCGGAGCTTCGACCCGACCTTCCGAGGCCGCGAGTTGCTTTCATCGTTTCGATCCAATAGTCGAGTTACTGGATCCTTAAATCTTGCAATCCAGAACTGTTTGAATTTGCACAGTCGCTAACACTTATGCAGGTCACCAATTCGCTTAAGTCTCTTGTAGCATCAAATCGTATACCAACTTGACTTCGGTCACCGAGCTGAAAAACCTAGTGCCACCGACTTGGTCCGGAAACTTAAGAGCCGAGAATTTTCAACACGAAACTTAATTCACATTACTTCCTAGCGTCTCAGCTCATTCTCTTTTCACGACGTAGCCGCCATTGAATTAAATAGACTCTGACCAACCGCGGCGAGATTGCGAGCAAAGCCAAAACAAATTGACCAATTCCGATGAAGAAAACGACAGTAAATCGAGTTGATGCTCCATATCCTTGTATACCAACATATGAAGTACCAATTAGAATTACGGATGTTAGTACTATGAACCTACCGTAGTACCCCTCAACGCATCGACATAAAGTCACCTCAATTCCTGATGACTGGAAAGACCGTTCGAAATTCTTTCTATGCTTCCTTAGCGCCTTTTCGATGAACTCTACTTCTCGAGCGCTAAACAGTTCTCTTGAACGCTCCAGAGCTTTGGAAAAGACTGCTAAGTCATCCATAACTTGCAACACTAGTTCATCTTCGATTTTTCTTTTCCTTTTTGTGGGATGAGACACTCACGACAAGAGACGCTGTATCGAGTGTGACGGAAGCAGCGCCAAAGTTGATTGCCGCTCCCCTTGCGAGCATCGCGGTTGCTTCAAAACCAGCCGCGCCAGCCGTAGTTTCAACAGTACCGGCAACAAACGCAACCGCTCCAACGGTAATGCCGACACACGCAAGTCCTCCATCTTTGTGACACCCGATGTAACCGACGGCTGCTCCGACAGCTCCCAATACCGCTCCAACTTCCCCTGCGCCAACCGCTTCGGCAGCGAATGCAGCTGTGTCGAGCATCAAGCTGGCAACCCCAAGCGCATTCTTCTGTACTGTTTTTACCGCCTTGTCCACAGCCTTCGTTATGTCGTGCCATACTCCACAGGCAAACCAGCACTGCCCCAATGGGTCAGTGGCGTTAAGTGGACTGTCGTTGGTGAAGACGTAGGGCTGTCCGGTCTGGTCCAAGAGTGGGTCAATACTTACGAATTGGTCCGTACTGGGGTCGTAGTACCGGTTGATGAGGTAGAGAAGTCCCGTGGGGTCACTGTAAGAACCCTGAAATCCAAAGGGAGTGACAGCTGTTCCTGCAGTAATGGTTGGTACGCCGTAGAGGGAGTAAGAAAGCTGCTCGACGGATGAGCCACTGGCGCTGTAGACGCCTTGGACACCTGACTGGGTGGACACCAGATACGTCACCACTACCCCACTACTACCGGTAGAGATCTGCTCTACCGGTGCAGTGCCACCAAAGAGCAGGTCACCGTAGAGGTAGGAAGACGTTGAAGAGCCTGATGAGGTAGTGACCGTGTCGTTGATGTTGAGTGGGGTGCCTCGTCATGATGCTCAACATCAGCCAACTGTGCGGCATAGTCACGTACTGCTCTCAAACTTTGGTACTCCGAACGGAAATGTCCGTCTCGTTCAGCTCAAGTCTTATGAACCAGTCTCCTCAACTTTCGAGACCAGCTTGAGAGGTATTTTGAGAGTTGTGAACCAGAAGTTCGGTTGACCTTCAACGAGTACTTGAAATCGCAAGTACTTTCCTTCCCTCAGACAGCGCTCGGAGTAGTAGGTGAAGTAGGTGCCTGATTTGAATGTAATTCTGTACTGGCGATATCTCTCAACTATCCATGTAGGAAACCATTTAGCGTCGAATTCTTCGTTATGCAGCAGTCTTAAGTACGTCCCGTAGATAAAGTACGCAAAATTTTCCACATGCGGAAAGCGACTCATTGGATTGGATCTGGGAAATCGATTTAGGATTCTTCCCAGGATGGTGAACGGCGGGAATCTCATTGGGTTGTCGGATTTGACACTGGCAGATTGAAGTGAAGTTACGGTGAATAAATCAATTCGGACGTCCTTGACTATCAAATCGTAATGGATCACTCCATCTATCTCTTCGAAGCAGTCACCTAGCATCACTAGTTTCTCGCCCGTGACGAACGCCACCTTGAGAAAAGGGGCGACTCGCATTAAGGACTGACTAAGTGCATTGGTCTTCAATTATTTTCCCACCAAAAAGTCGATTGCCTTGTGCAATGCTTTCATGAGATTGGTATTCTCTGCGAGTCGCTTCGCCATTGTCTTTGAGACACCCTCGAAGGTATTCGTTTTCAAATCATACAGATACTTTCCGCCGTCTGGAGTGTGCAAATGAATTTGACCTGGCCGAACGCCCGGCGCCGGATTTTCTACGTCGATCCGATATTCATTGTCATTGCCGACTCTGAATGATTTACTTGCTACCTTCGTTCCGTTTTCGCCGAGCAGGCCTTCGCTATTTGCGAAGTCAACATTGCCGTCCTCAAGTAACGACTCCCCGGCCTTGACAGCCGTCGCAGCCTCTTCTCCACCAAGTACTAGACCAGCTCCACTGGTTGAGACGACGTTTGCACCGGGACCAGCAAATTCCGGTCCGTCCATGATGTTTCCCAGCGGGTCAGTCGCATTAAGTGGACTGTCGTTGGTGAAGACGTAGGGCTGTCCGGTCTGGTCTAGGAGTGGGTCAATACTTAAGAACTGGACCCCCAGCCCCTACCTGCAATTACGCACATCTAAAAGTGTTGGGTCAATGCGTATTGGGAAGAATTTTCAATGCAATGATTTGCCGAAGATGTGCATCTTGCAATGAAACCCACCAAGCACCGGCGCTTGAAGCGATTGGCGCATTTGTAGTCTCGGATCAATCAGCCACTAACTTGTCGATTGAGACGAAGCTCCTTCTTAATTTTTTGCACCCGCGACATCCTAACTGCCGAAATACCAAGAAAGGCGAGGACGATCACATAGCAATAATAAATTGGCCATGCAAAAGACGTTGCGTGTAGGAACAAGAGGCTAATCCCGATAGCGTAAAACGTGATGTAAGCAGATAAGATACTTAAACGCCATGCCAATAGATGCATTGTCAACAAGGCACCATCGCGACTGTAGGACCTTGAGTATACAGACGATTTCCCGCTAGCAATTTTCTCCAATTTGCGAAGAATCAATCGTCGTTCTATTGGAAGCACAAATTTCATATCAGCGACAACACGTGAGTTAGGGTCAGTCAAGACTTGACTTCGCTGCATATTGTGGATGCTCATATTGATACAGTATCCCCCTCTGTCAAGTCATTTCTTAGTAGCACTCGTCTTAGCGGATCCTGCCTTTGAGGGCCTTGCCTTAGTGGCAGTCTTTTTCACCGGCGAGGAGTTGTAGCTGTTTTTGGATAAGGTTTCGGAGAGGCCATGACTTGACTGGAAGTAGCGTTGTTAGGTATGCATGCAGTAGACGTATCGTAGACGGCGCCCGCAGTTCCGAAAGTCGCACTTGCGGCAGCTAATCCCTGAGCGAGGGCCGACTCCCCCCAGCTGCTGCGCCTAGTCCAGGCACCACTGCAATCAAACCAAGAGCAGCCCCGGCACACGCTGAACTATCACCGTTTACGCATTTGGCAAAATCGATTCCGTCCGCTCCAATACCCGCTATTAGCGAAGCATATGTCAATGTAGTAGTACTCGTTGCTTCAGCGCCAGCCACCACCAACTCAAAGGCAGCACCCACTCCAGTTGCTGCCGCCGCCAAGCTCAACACCACTCCTCCGACAGTCGCCCACGTGCGCCACGTCCAGGTCCACGGTTCATACCAGGTCAGTCCCAACGGGTCAGTCGCATTGAGTGGACTGTCGTTGGTGAAGACGTAGGGCTGTCCGGTTTGGTCTAAGAGTGGGTCAATACTTACGAACTGATCTGTACTGGGGTCGTAGTACCGGTTGATGAGGTAGAGAAGTCCCGTGGGGTCACTGTAAGAACCCTGAAATCTAAAGGGAGTGACATCTGTTCCTGCAGTAATGGACGCCGACCATGAACAGCTATCGAAGAAACGTCGTCTAAGCAGATTTTTTCAAAAGGACCTGTTCAAGACCGCGTAGGAGGAGTTTCATTTTCATTGTTGCCTCCCACCCTTTGGCCGACGAAAACAACTGGAAAAATCCAGGAATGGCGATTTCACCATTTTCAGTCTGAATTACAACTGAGGCTTTCTTGATGAATCTTCCGCTGTCGACAACGACGACTCTTCTGAATTCACCAACCGGGAATCTCTTATTGCGAAATAGACCTTTGATTACAACTATTGAGCCAGTAGTGCGAATAGTTCCGGAAATCAACGATCTTGCAAACCAGCTACTTTCTAATGTCAGAACAAACCAATAAAAGAGTTGTTGGTGGAGCGTATGTGATGAAAAATATCCCGATGCCATCGGAAACATTAAGGTAAGTGCACAAATTGCCGACGGAAATGAAATACGTGCGGAACTTGAGACTGTGACAACGTGAAAAAAATTTCTAGTTACCGATTTGTCTTGGGCTGCTATCAGTTGGTTGAAGGTAACTTGAGATGCACCGAACCAAGCAATTGAACAAAATATAAACGAAGTGCCACAAGCGGCATATACCGAGTCGTGCTTGGTGATCGCCAGCGACAGAAGTACGACGTCAGGCGAAAAAAACACTACACCTGAAACCAAATTCACAACTCGCTTATTCATGCGATTTCAACATTCGCTCAACCATCTTTAGGCTCAAGATTTCACGATCCGATCAGTAGTGCCAAAAACCCTTCAAATGAGACTTTTGCACATGTATTACATCGTGTCTACTGCTCACAGCAGTCCCCTAAGGTAACCAGACTGGGTTGACACTTGACACCTCACCACTACCCCACGACTACGGGTGGTGAATCGCTCAACCGGTGCAGTGCCGCCAAAAAGCAGGTCACCGTGGATGTAGGAAGATGTTGAAGAGCTTGCAGAGGTAGTGAGACAAACTCAGTTCCCTCGAATGCGCGCAGACTATTGAATTGAAGCTTTGAATCCTAAAAAGGTGTTCATATTCCTAAATGAAAGGATTTGGGAGACTGGTAAAGAACTTGAAACATTTTGATTGAATAGTGTCAGACCTTGAGAAAGACCTCGTTTAATTCTGAAACAACTTCGTTTCCCTTAGGAGTGATTCTTAACCAGAATCGTTCATCTCCAAATTCTGAACTGACAGGCATCTTCAAAAATTTCAATGCACGTTCCATTGATTCATCGATGCTGAGAGGCCATGGCGGTTCGTCATAGTTACTGATTGCTGCGAGCTTATTTTCCAGCAAAAACTTTAAGGCCTGTTCAGCAAATTCTAAAAAATCCTCAGAGAAATACTTCGCAATGATATTGCACCAACCCGAGAAATCACTATCCCGTATCCAACCGTCGACCATCTCATTCATCGCAATGAAGACAATGATTCTTGCGCCCCAATCCTTTTCGAGATAACTGTTTTCCATATCACTCCAGGTGTAATCTCTGATTTTTTGCGTCGCCGGTGTATCTTATGTCGACAGTTTGACCAACGGAAATCGGACTATTTTCGCCTTTGAAGATTTAATGCACTCACAGACTTGTTGGATTGTCAAAGATTTGTAAGCAAATCTGTGAAGGGAGACTTGATTGTTACCACGCGGTGACGGTCACTCTTTTCTTCAATCCAAGACAACTGCCATTGACAACAACATTGAGCACCTTCGCCACTTCCTTGGAAGATTACTGACCATTTCCACGATGAATTTGGTTAGAAAAAATCATCACCAACCAAATTTCCGCTAGCACCTTGGTCGATTATCACACCACTCTCACTGACGTTAGTTGGAATGACTCCATTGATTAGTTGCAATACACAGTGCATCAGCATGTAAGCAATATGAGAATTTCATCGGTTAACCCATTGATATGCAGAAGCACATGTTTAATGTTTGGTGAGAAATTGCCTTCGGATTAGTTTGCTTCCAATTCCATAAATAATTTGACGGGAATTTGGATCCAAGCTTACTGAGAAGGTCTCCCCGGAGCTAACGTGCCAAACGACGTTAAGTGATCGCGGATTAACTTTCACGACGGTTACGCCGTTCTGACCTGCGAGCGCAAGCAAAGTTCCATCTTTAGATGAAGTAATGGCATTTGGACTTATGTCTGATACTCGAAGTTGAGCGACTACGGCGCCATTCAGAGTGTCAATTTCTTTCAAAACGCCACTGGCGTCTACCGCCACAAAATTCGAGGAATAAATCCCTGTCACCTCACTTGGATAACCGCCGACATGAATGGTGCGAACCAATTCACTCGACTTTGTTGAAAAAACATCCAGGCTTCCGTCTTGAGAATTAGCCATCACTAAGAGTTTTCCTTGATCTACCAAAGCAAGATTCTCAGGACCAAACGGAGTCAACGTATTTCCCAAATCAACTTGTCTAATGATGTGGCCAGTATCAAAGTTCAACGCGGTCAAGATCGTCGCATATCCGAAGGCACCAGTTGTCAGATAAATAACCCGTTTCAACGGGTCTGAAGCCATAGAAAGGACACCCATTAACTTCTGCGATTTGAACAAAATTTTCCCGCTACGGCTTGAAATTAGGTATAGAAATTTGGATCCTGCAACGTAGTAATTGCGCGAACACGTGCAAGTTTGGACAGCAAATGGCGATTCCAAATCTCGAACATATGTAGCCACTCGAAAACTTCGGTAATTCACAAGCGCCACCGAGTTGGACGACCTATTTGCCACAACGGCTGTTACCCCATCTGGCAAGAATTGAATGGCCGTCGGCTCGCTTCCAACTTGAACGGTCGAAGGCTGTGGTAAGCCCTCAGCTGGCATTGACGCGGACAAGAGAATCGTTGCAGATGAAAGTGCTAAAGCGAGAAATTTCATCACTGTTGAAATAACTTTCAAGATTCTCACCTTCTCATCTGGATGAAAGCTAGAGTCCATGTCCGGTTCCATCCCAACCGGATGCCTTTATCGCGTTTAAAGTAGTTAATTCACTTGCTCCGCTGCGCAGAGATTTCAACACAGAAGCGTAACCGAAGGATAACTGCGATCCAGCCGCAAGACCGATTAGGCAAAGAGGTCCCACGGGGTCACTATAGGAAACTTGGAAGCTAAAGGAAGTTACAGAAGTTCTTACGGCAATGGTTGGTACTCCGTAGAGGGAGTAGGAAAGCTGCTCAACTGATGAGCCACTGGCGCTGTAGACCCCTTGAACACCTGACTGGGTGGAGACCAGATACGTCACCACTACCCCACTACTACTGGTGGTGATTTGCTCTACCGGTGCAATGCCGCCAAAGAGCAGATCAACGTAGAGGTAGGAAGACGTTGAAGGTCTTTGCGAAATTGAGCATTTAAACCATGGGCGACCAATTTGCCGTCGCTTTCAAATCAATGCGAAGAAATCCGTGAATCTACTCAGCGATTCATTGTCGGAATGATGAGGAGCATGAAAATCTGCTAGCCAGATTGCTTGGACTACATCAGACATTAAGAAACACTTTGTCTAGTTCCGAAACCACTTCTCTCTCCTTAGAAGTGATTGTCAGCCAGAATCCTTCATCGCGAAAATCTGAACTTTCTGGCAACCTCAAAAAGTCAATTACTCGTTCGATAGATTCGTCGACGCTGAGCGCCCAAGGCGGACTGTTGTACTCGCTGATTGTGGCTAGACCTTCTTCGAGCAAGAATCTCATGGCGCTTTGTGCAATATCCAAGAATTCGTCATAGAAGTACTTGTCACCGATTAGTCGACAGCAACCTGTAAATTCGCTCTCACGTATCCAATCGTCCAACATTTCGTTCAACATTATGTAAACGATGTACTTTGCGCCGAGACCAAGTCTTTGCCAGTTTTTCACCATGTCACCCTAAGCGTATTTTGATCCATTTTGTACTTCCAAAATAACGAATTTCAATCGTCTCGCCACCAGATCTTGAACAATTGCTGAACTGCACTCTGGTCCCATGCCGAAGTATTCGAAGTATTTTCTTAGTAGTTTGAGCATTGCTCGAATCTTCTTCGTCGTCGTCGTTGCCATATGAATCCTCACTGCTCGAACTCGATGAGTCAGTTCCTTCTCTGTTTATTCCACCGCCGCCCTCAATTTGTGCCATTTCATTTGCACCGGATCCTCCGACCTCCGGTCCGTCCATAATGTTCCCCAGCGGGTCAGTCGCATTGAGTGGGCTGTCCGGTCTGGTCTAAGAGTGGGTCAATACTTACGAACTGATCCGTACTGGGGTCGTAGTACCGGTTGATGAGGACGAGAAGTCAAGTCGAGACACGACAACCTCACTGCAACTGTGCTGGACTATTCCATTCATGAAGTGCTCTCTCAATGAGCTAGTCACAGTAGAGATATTGAGAAGACGAGGAACCTGAGGATGTGCATTCAGAGGGTGATTTGTCTAGTCGATTGAACCATTCTGACGACCTCGAAACTCCTTGGCATACTTTGACTGCTGAAACGTCGCCCACCAACCCAGAACAAATGACACCGCGACCAAAATCAAAGGTATGTGACCAAGATATTTGAGTATTGGTGGGTGGGAGATGTATCTCCAAGATAAGAAGCCTGGAACGAAGAAAACTCCGGAAATGAGTCGCCAGTAGTTGGCGCAAATCATCCAACTAGTCGACTCAACCCCGTTTTCCTTCAGCGACCGAGAACCTACGCTCTCTTTACTTCGAAGCACTGCCGGCAAGCGTCGCCGGACTAGTCGCCGGTGGTACAACTTGACGCACGCGACACCCTGGTTGAAGACTTCGCGTTCTTGGGCTGTGAGGTCGGATTCCGTTACACGTTTCGCCATAATGAAGCCCCTTTCTCTTTAGTGGTTATTCTTCTTGGAGACGACTGATGAGTCAACAACGCTCAAAGAATTTTAGAGTGTCTAAAAGTTGTAGCGATATTCCAATTAGTTCGGCGGGAATGTTCCATTTTTGTCGTGAGTCCTTATTGACTGATGCGATTCATAACATCAAATCGGTGTGCTGTTTTCAAGCTCCAAGTACTCTGACTCACCCCAATCACTTGCGTTTGGGGTGAGCTGCCTTGTAAGCAGCACGCTTGGTTCTCTGGACTTTGCCGTTCCAGTGGCTGTAGCGCAATAGAAACAGGAAGGACAATATCGAACCTAGCGCAGTAGACGGAATGAAAAAGACCATTCGAAAGTGAAAGATCAAACCATTAGCACTTGTAGGAAGCACTCCAAAGCCGAGAGTTCTCGTAGAACATCGCAAGTTGTAGTAACTAACGGTGTAGGCGTCGCCGGTGCCAAGTCCAAACTTTTCATCGAGCCTCGCCGCCTCTTTCGTGACACCGAGTGACTTGGCGACGGCACGCTTAGCGCGCTGTTCATATCGCATCAGTCGATCGGGTCCTAGAGAGAGATGCATACAACGTCCACAGTAATCGTGCAGCTACTTCTTCTTGGAAGATTGAGTTTTCGCTGGCGTCGATTGCTTCTTAGGAGGGTCCGCCTTCTTAGCTGGTTCAGGCTTCTTTGCCACAGCCACACCAATGTCGAGAACGGTCGAACCATTGCCCAGCGTTGTTGACACTGCCTTCATGCCCTGCTGTGTGGTGACTTCCACCGCGCCTTTGGCCACTTGTAGGGTCCCCATAGTTGCAAACGAAAGTGCTGCTGCAGAGCAGTCTCCCGCACTTAAGGTTGATACGCATTGGACGGCGTCACCAATCGCACTCACCTGACTTGCGTAATACGAAACTGTGTCAGCTGTCGCGAAAAAGGTGCTTGCAGCAGAGCTTTCTTCTACAGTTATTGTCAACTCAACGAATGCAGCGTCAGCTCCACCGGTGGCGATAACACTTGCCGCTAGTGCAACGACCACCAGCGCCTTGAATGGATTGTGTTGAACATCGCACACCACATTCCACCACGAACAGAAACCCAACGGGTCAGTCGCATTAAGTGGACTGTCGTTGGTGAAGACGTAGGGCTGTCCGGTCTGGTCTAGGAGTGGGTCAATACTTAAGAACTGATCCGTACTGGGGTCGTAGTACCGGTTAATGAGGTAGAGAAGTCCCGTGGGGTCACTGTAGGAACCCTGAAATCCAAAGGGAGTGACAGCTGCTCCTGCAGTAATGGTTGGCACGCCGTAGAGGGAGTAAGAAAGCTGCTCGACGGAGGAGCCACTGGCGCTGTAGACGCCTTGGACACCTGACTGGGTGGAGACCAGATACGTCACCACTACCCCACTACTACTGGTAGTGATCTGCTCTACCGGTGCAGTGCCCCCAAAGAGCAGGTCACCGTAGAAGTAAGAAGACGTTGAAGAGCCTGATGAAGTAGTGACCGTGTCGTTGATGTTGAGCGGGATACTTCCCCCCGTCACCTGATCCCACGTACTAAGCGTGCTCTGGGTCGGGCTATAGGACCCCGTG
>Ga0208622_1000566_pt1 | contig 14666 bp, 13 predicted proteins | sample CryBogCBH12Jul09_FD_184621 | JGI IMG/M metagenome (GOLD analysis project Ga0208622, IMG submission 184621) | Freshwater microbial communities from Crystal Bog, Wisconsin, USA - CBH12Jul09 (SPAdes) | ecosystem: Environmental > Aquatic > Freshwater > Lake | place: Crystal Bog, Wisconsin, USA... | reverse complement strand
TAGGCTTCTGAAATCTAATTAATAGGAGCCTCGCTTGCTTACTCAGATTCTCAAGAGATACCTGCGTCCTTATCGAACCCAGGTTTACCTCATCCTTTTGATGCTGCTGATCCAAGCTATCGCGAGCCTTTATCTTCCCAACTTGAACGCTGACCTCATCAATAATGGCGTCGCCAAAGGCAATGTGGGTTACATCTGGCATATCGGCGAGATCATGCTCGCCTCTAGCGCCTTGGTGATGGGTGCATCCGTCTGGCTAGCCTTCTTGGCAGCTCGGGTATCGATGGCATTTGGTCGCGATCTGCGTAGCGCTGTCTTTTCGGCGGTCGAAGGATTCTCGGCACGAGAGTTAAATAAATTTGGTGCGCCATCGTTGATCACGCGAAATACCAACGATGTGCAACAGGTTCAACTTGTTCTCTTCATGGGATTCACGATGATGATCGGTGCTCCAATCACTGGCATTGGCGCAATCATCATGGCGGTACGTTCCAATGTGAAGCTTTCGGGAATTTTGCTCGTTGTCCTTCCGATCATGTCCCTACTCATCATGCTGTTGCTGCGACGTATCGTCCCAGCGTTTCGCATCATGCAGATCAAGATTGATCGCATCAACTTAGTTCTTCGCGAGCAGATCTCAGGCGTACGCGTTATCAGAGCTTTTGTGAAGACAGCACAAGAAGAGGCCCGTTTTGGTGAAGCCTCAACGGATTTGATGCAGACGCAACTGAGGGTCACGCGCACCTTTGCTGTGATGTTCCCTTCCTTGACCTTGATACTCAATCTCTCATCAGTCGCGGTCATCTGGTTTGGTGGAAAGTTAGTCGCAGGCGGGCATCTGCAGGTTGGAAATCTGACCGCGTTCTCCAGTTACATTATGTTGATTCTGAGCAGCGTAATGATGGCTATCTTTATGACGCTACAGATCCCGCGAGCCGCAGCCTGTGCCGAGCGCATTCAAGAAGTTCTCGATACAGAGTCATCAGTTGTCGAAACGCTCAATCCAAAGAATCCGGTGGAGCGCAAGGGAGTCCTTGAATTCGAGGATGTAGAATTCCGCTACCCGGGCGCAGAACACCCCATCCTTTCGGGAGTCACCTTTACGGCGCGGCCCGGAGAGTTCACGGCGATCATTGGTTCGACTGGTTCTGGAAAATCAACACTTCTAAATCTCATCCCACGTTTCATTGATGTAACTGGTGGTGTTGTGAAACTAGATGGGATTGATGTCAGAGATCAATCTCTAGAGTCTTTGTGGTCCGAGATTGGCTTGGTTCCGCAACGCGCATTTCTATTTGGCGGCACCGTTGGACAGAACTTGCGTTACGGCAAAGCCGATGCTTCCGATGAAGAGTTGTGGCGCGCACTGGATATCGCTCAAGGCTCCGACTTCATTGGTGAGCTTCCCGAGAAACTCGAATCTAGAGTCGCACAAGGTGGCACCAATTTTTCTGGTGGGCAACGCCAACGTCTTTCAATTGCGCGCGCACTTGTTAAGAAGCCACAAATTTTGATATTCGATGATTCTTTTAGCGCTTTGGATTACACCACTGATTCCAAGTTGCGCACTGCCTTGCACAACGAAATGGGCCACACCACCATGATTGTGGTTGCTCAGCGTGTCTCCACAATCTTGCAAGCAGATCAAATCGTCGTTCTTGATCAAGGACGTGTTGCTGGCATCGGTACCCATGTTGAACTCATGGAGAGCAGTGAGACCTACCGGGAAATTGTCTTATCCCAACTGAGCCCAGAGGAGGCAGCCTCATGAGCCAGCGCGCTCCGCAACGTCCTCCTATGGCAGGAGGTGTGGGCCGCGGTGGTCCAATGGCAGGAATGATGGGTGGGCCTCCACAGAAATCTAAGGATTTCAAAGGTTCACTGCGCCGCCTGCTCCGCGAGGTAGGCGAGGAGCGTAAGTCCCTCTATGCCGTCTTTGTTTTGATAACTACCGCTGTAACGATCGGCTCCTTTGGTCCCAAAATCCTGGGGCATGCGCTCAACGATGTCTTCTCAGGAGTTATTGGAAGCCATCTGAAAACTGGTCAGACCACAGCACAGGCAGTTGCAACCCTACGTGCTCACGGGCAGAAGACCCTTGCCGATGTTGTCGGGAAGAGCGGCGCTATTCCTGGTAAAGGAATTGATTTCACCGCTGTCGCCCACTGGATCTCATTGGCTATTGGACTCTACCTGATCTCTTCACTCTTCTTATGGTTGCAGCAGTACTTGATGGCCGGCGTTACCCAGAAGACCGTCTTTAGATTGCGCCGGCTGGCAGAGGAGAAGATTGGTCGTCTTCCTCTTAGTTACTTCGATGGGACTTCGCGCGGCGACCTTCTTTCACGCGTAACAAACGATGTCGACAACATCTCGACTTCGATGCAGCAAGGTCTTTCGCAAATTCTCAACTCACTCTTGACGGTGCTTTCAGTGCTGATCATGATGGTCTGGATAAGTCCGCTACTTGCACTCGTCTCTTTGGTCGCAATCCCGCTTTCAATGTTTGTCTCGGTACGTATTGCGAAAGCGTCTCAGAAGCAGTTCATTGCACAATGGGATTGGACTGGGAAGCTCAACGGACACGTTGAAGAGATGCATACTGGAGCAGCCTTGGTAAAGGTCTTCGGTCGCCGTAAGCAGGCGATCGCGGATTTTGCAGTTCTCAACGAGAACCTCAATAAATCATCATTTAACGCACAATTTATGTCGGGCATCATCATGCCTTCGACAACATTCATTTCGAATCTGATCTATGTAGGTATCTCTGTTCTTGGCGGGTACCGCGTTGCTACTGGAACGATGTCGTTGGGCGATGTGCAGGCATTTATTCAATACTCGCGCCAATTCGGTATGCCACTAGCCCAGATCGCGGGCTTAATGAATACCGTTCAATCAGGCGTTGCATCCGCCGAGCGGCTCTTCGAATTACTTGATGCTCCCGAGGAAGAACCCGATCGCACCCCGAGCGTTCCGCTGACTCGTGCGACTGGCGCCATCTCCTTCAAGAACGTCTCCTTCCGCTACAAAGAAGATCAACCTCTGATCGAGAACTTCAATCTCGATGTCGCTCCAGGGCAGACAGTTGCAATCGTCGGACCAACTGGTGCCGGTAAGACAACCCTTGTTAATCTCATCATGCGTTTCTATGAGATCAACGGTGGGGAAATCACCCTCGACGGCATCAACACTCGAGAAATAACTCGTGATGATCTACGCCGCCAATTTGGAATGGTTCTACAAGATACCTGGCTCTTCTCGGGAACCATCGAGGAGAACATCGCTTTCGGTTCGAAAGATCCTTCTCATGCGGCGGTTGTTGCCGCAGCTGAGGCGGCCAACATCGATCACTTTATCCGCGGCCTTCCGGGCGGCTATGAATCACTCCTTACGGATGATAATTCCACCGTTTCTAATGGAGAGCGCCAACTCCTGACGATCGCTCGCGCATTTATGGCCGATCCTGCGGTTCTGATCCTCGATGAAGCGACATCGTCTGTGGATACCCGAACAGAAGTGTTGGTGCAGCACGCGATGGCAAGGCTCCGCTTGGGACGCACCAGTTTCGTGATCGCCCACCGCCTCTCGACGATTCGCGATGCTGACACCATCTTGGTCATGGATAAGGGAAGTCTGATCGAGCAGGGAAATCACGAGCAGCTGATGGCCGCCAAGGGCTTCTACTTCGACCTCTATGCCAGCCAATTTGCTGGAGGGTCGGCAGAATAATTCTGTATCGGCGAGGGATCCCCAGTTTGGATTTTTGCGCGAATCTGTGGCATTTAGCGCGGGCTAGAGGGTAAGGTCTGCCCATATCTCAACCGCGCATCAATGGATGCTCTCTGTAATCGGAGGTCTTTACGTGGCGAATCCCCAGCATGAAGAGAATCAAGCAGAAGAAGGGGGCTTAGCCTCTAACGTTCTAGGCCTCTTTGAGTCCTCGATCATGGGAATCGCTGGCTCGGCTCCCGCCTATTCAATAGCAGCAACGACGGTCACCCTTGCTGTCACGGTCGGACTTTTCGGTCCTGGTGAGCTTCTCTACTCTGGAATTGCCATGTTCGGCGTTGTAATCGCCTTCCACTACATGGGAAAGGTACGCCAAAATGCCGGCGCCACCTATATCTGGGTGCGCAATGCCCTCCACCCAATTCTTGGTTACCTAGCTGGTTGGTCTCTCGTAACCGCCTCAATCATCTTCGGTCTGGTCTCTACCGTTCCAGCCTCGACAAGTCTGTTATCCCTATTTACAAGTAATCAAGACACCATTAACAATGTCCACTGGACGACTCTTATTGGCGCCCTGATCTTTATCTTCATGGTCGCGATTATTGCTTACGGCATCAAGTTCACCGCCAAGGCCCAAGTCGTTATGACAGTGGTGGAGTTGGGTTTGCTTTGGATCTTTGACGTGATCGCGCTGTTGCATCACCCACACACTCATAAGTTTGATTGGGGCTGGTTCTCCTTCAATCAAATCAAGGCTTACTCCACCCCAGCCTTCGCTTCGGCGGGGACAAATCCTTTTGACTCGAAATACGCTGTTGCTCATGGATTGAGCGCGATCCTGATCGGTGCCGTCTCGGGAGCGTTCTTCTATTGGGGTTGGGATGTCACCGCAAATCTCAACGAAGAGACAAAAGATGGAAAAGATACTGCCGGTCGCGGCGGAATTGTTGGAATTTTCTTCGTTTTCTTTACCTTCTTATTGACGCTGATCGCGATCAACATGGTTTTGAGCGATGCAACATTGCATAACAGCAGCAGCATTTTGAGTGATTTCGCTGCAGTTTTGATTCCAGGTTGGTTCGGCAAATTCATTGTCGTTTCGGTTCTTCTCTCGACTGTGGCGACAATCGAAACGCAGATGATTCAGGTCACCCGAACTCTCTTCTCCATGGGAAGAGATTTCACCATGCCCGGTTCCTTTGGTCAGGTTCACAAGAAGTTCCGTACTCCTTGGAACGCAACGGTCTTTACGACTGTCTTTGTTTTACTCTTCTTTATTGGTTCGCAATTTATCAAGAAAGTAAATGACATTGCCCAAGCGGGAGTAGCAGCAATCGGAATTCAAATCTGTTTCTACTACGCTCTCGCGGCTCTTTCTGTAATTGTCTTGTATCGCCGCTATCTATTGAGAGATGTTCGCACCTTCCTTCTTGTGGGATTGTGGCCCGCTCTTTCTGGGCTCTTCTTGATTGCGGTTCTCTTCAAGGTTATTCCAACTCTGAGTCATCTTGCTCTGTGGGTTGGAGTGGGAACTGTCGCTATCGGAGTGATTCCAATGACAATTTTCTGGAGGCAGGGCTCTTCGTATTTCCACAAAGTAACCAAGGAAGAGCGCTTAGCAGTTCTTGAAGAATAACTCTTCAAACCGTCAAGAGATCGGCCCAGTTGCATTTCTTGTAGCTGGGCTGATGTTTATGGAGTTCCTGGACGGTTACATCGTGCCAACCGCCGCTCCCACCATTGCTCGTTCATTCCACATTTTTTCGGCACAACTAGGCATTTGCGTCACCACTTATATGGTGGCGATTGTCGTTTTGATTCCTCTTTCAGCGTGGATGACAGATAGGTTTGGCGTTCGCCTCATTCTCTTTGCCGGAATTAGCATCTTCACTCTCGCATCCTTGGGTTGCGCCCTCAGCACAAACTTATTTGAACTTACCCTTATGAGAATTTTGCAGGGTGTGGGCGCTGCCACCATGGTTCCAGTCGGGCGACTTATCCTGATGCGGTCAGTAGATAAGGGCCAGGTGATTAGTGCCATCTCTTACTCGGTCTGGCCTGCCCTGGCCGCTCCAGTAGTTGCCCCCGTGTTGAGTGGCTTCATCATTCAGCACGCCTCATGGCATTGGATATTTCTCGTCAATATTCCAATCGGAGTACTCGCCTTACTTGCTGGGTGGAAGATCGTTCCGAAGCTTCCAGGGGGTCAGGCTGAGAGGTTGGATTGGCTCGGACTCTATGGATCTGCCACCAGTTTGGGACTTCTGGTCTTCGGGGCTGCAAATCTTGGTGCGCCTCACATCAATATAGTGGCGACCATCCTTCTCTTCATCTTTGGAATAGGTATAGGAGTGCCGACGGTTCTGCACCTTCGCAGTGCAAAGGACCCGCTTATTGATCTGAAAGTGCTGACGATCCAGACATTTCATCTCAACTCGACGAGTGGATTGCTGTTTAGAGTTGCGCAGAACAGCGCCCCCTTTCTATTGCCCCTGCTCTTCCAAGATAAATTCGGGTGGACCGCCGAGAGGGCGGGATCAATGCTCTTCTTCTATCTTCTCGGAAATCTATCCTTCAAAAGTTTTACAACTCCTCTGATGAAGAGATTCGCCTTCAAGCCCTTGATACTGCTAGTTACATTCATCAGCGCACCGTTGACCTTCTTACTTGGCCTCTTGCCCGCATCACTGCCCACTTTGTGGATGGCGACGCTCCTTCTCCTAACCGGAGGTATCCGCTCACTTGGAATGACGCTGTACAACACAATCACCTTCGCGGATACCGATCAAGTGGTGATGTCACACGCCAACACAATTGCCAATATGGTGCAGCAACTCTCGACGGTGATCGCGGTTGCCGTGGCAGTAGTGGCTCTGAACATCGGGCGGGCCTCCTTCGGACTCTCCAATCAATTTACATTTGCATTTTGTATAGTGGTTGGAGCCCTCGCGCTTTCGCTGCCCAACGTTCTGCGCTTACCTTCTGATGCCGGGCAATCGCTCCGCAATTAGGCGTACTCTTAGCGAGTGCTAAGCCCAAGACTTCGCTTCGCGATTGCAGTAGCCAAGAGCGCTAGCGCCGCCTCAAAGTTGGTCGGGAATAAAGGCGAGACTCTACCCGGGCGAATTCTCTTAGCTATTGAACCAGAAGCTATTTCATTATTGGCAGCTGGAAAAGAGGTCATTCTGATCTCTGGGACAAACGGGAAAACCTCGACCACACGGGCAGTAGCGAGCATCGTCTCGCAGCTCGGAGAAGTAGCAACAAGCGGATCAGGATCAAATCTCGCCTGGGGAGCCGCCAATGCGCTCATGTCACCGGCATCTTTCGCGGTTCTTGAAATTGATGAGCTCCACTTGCCGGCGATCATCGCGCAGACCGATCCATCGGTAGTTCTACTACTGAACCTAACTCGAGATCAACTGCACCGCATGCACGAGGTTAAGCGCGTAGCCGATCGTTGGCATGTTGAGTGCACCGAGGCATCAAATACCATTTTCGTCGCAGACATCGATGATCCCTTTATCAACTACGCAACAGTAAATGCCATCAATGTGGTCCGAGTTTCTTTTGGTGGCAGGCCGCATCCAGATGGCGCAGTCTGCCCTCGCTGTGGTTCATATCTGACTTGGCTGCGCGGAAATTACAGCTGTACCTGCGGGTTAACGAACAAGATAAGTGATGCAAAATTTAAGAAGGGTTCAGCGGCGTATCGCAATGCGATATTGGCGAATGTGGTTGGTGAAGTCGTTGATGCGCCACCGATTGAATTTACTGAAATTCAACTGGAGCGCACCGTAGTGAAGGATTTTGCTGGCAAAACGGCACATTTTAGGCTGACGAAGAACCCTGCATCGTGGACTGAAGCGCTATCGGCAGAACTGCACCATGAAGTGATCCTTGTACTTAATGCCCGGCAGGTCGATGGGATAGACACCTCATGGCTCTGGGATGTCTCCTTTGCGGCGCTTAAAGGGCATAGCGTCATTGTCTGCGGTGAGCGCGCCCTAGATATGGCCTATCGCATTCATGTTGAAGGCGTCGAGGCAGTCCTTGCAAACTCCTTCGAGGAGGCAATTTCACTCTGTAAGGGAAGCGATATCTCGGTACTCTGCGCGTACACCGCCTTCTTTGAGTTGGTGATGTGATGCTAGAGATTATTCGCATTCACAATGAATTACTCGGTACGTACGGTGATCGAGGTAATGCTGATGTACTGAAATATAGAGCAGGTCTGCGAAAGATAAAGGCGCGGGTAACTGACATCTCTTACCTCGATCCACTGCCAGCAACCGGTGATATTTACCTATTAGGTGGAGCAGAAGATGCCGCACAACTTCTATCTCTCACTGCGCTACGTAAAGGTTCTATTCTGAAGAAGGCCGCTGATCGTGGGGCTGTTGTGCTGGCAATCTGCGCAGGTTTCCAAATTCTCGGCAGCAAATATGTCACTCGCGACGAAGAGATCAAGGGGCTTGGGCTTTTAGATGTCGTCACCACCCCCGGAGATAAACGACTCGTCGGTGATATTGCAATCAAGAGTGAGCTATTTGCACTCCCTCTGACAGGTTTTGAGAATCACAGCAGTGTGACAACGCTGGGTGCAGATACGCAGCCATTCGGTCGCGTGATTGAGGGCAATGGAAATGGTGTCGCGGGTTTAGATGGAGCCATTAACAAGAACGTCTTTGGAACATATTTACATGGTCCCGTACTGGCGCGTAACCCAGAATTTGCTGATTTGCTCTTAGAACGAGCTGTTGGCAGCGCGATTGCGAGCGTAGATGACGAGTTAGCAGTGCGCTATGCCACATGGCGAAGGAGCCTCCTTAAGTAGGTTACAATTAGGTGTTGCATCCGCAGCACAACTCATAGAACCTCTGTTTAGCACCACAAACAAGTTCGTTTGCGAGTCTTACGTCAGTCTTCTGATAAGCACCACGAGACACGCATCTATGTCTCGATTGGTATAACTATGTCTACGTTCCGTAATTTAGGTGTTACTCCTGCGCTCTGCGAGGCTCTCGAAGCCGAAGGCAAGACCGCTCCATTCCCTATTCAAACCGCCACCCTGCCCGATGCCATTAAGGGACGCGATGTCCTAGGCCGCGGCCAGACCGGCTCTGGAAAGACCCTGGCATTTGGTTTAGCGATGCTCACGCGCCTCAATGGCCGTACCGCTAAGCCCCACAAGCCACTTGGTTTGATCCTCTCTCCAACCCGCGAACTCGCCGTGCAGATCAACGATGTTGTGGCTCCATTAGCCCGCAAGATTGGCCTCTCCTCTCAGGTCGTCGCCGGCGGCCTTTCTTACATTGGTCAGATTCAATCCCTTAAGCGCGGCGTACCAGTAATCGTCGCTACCCCGGGCCGTCTTATGGACCTGCTCGAGAAGAAGCACATCGACCTCTCGGATGTCATGATCACTGTTCTCGATGAGGCAGATCAAATGGCAGATATGGGATTCCTACCTGTCGTCAAGGAGATCCTTTCACTCACGCAAGAGGGCGGACAGCACCTTCTCTTCTCTGCAACTCTCGATCGCGATGTTGATTCGCTGGTTAAGCGCTTCCTCAAAGATCCAATTACTCACTCTTTAGAAAATGAGAAGTCACGTGCGGCCGATATGACCCACCACCTTCTTCTCCTTGATCAACAGCACAAAGATGAGATCTCTTCTCAAATCGCAGCTCGCGATGGACGCACAATCTTCTTCGTCCGCACAAAGCACGGTGCAGATAAGCTCGCCGAGAAGATGCTCCGCAGTGGCGTACCGGTCGGCGTTCTACACGGCGGAAAGTCACAAGGACAACGCACTCGCGTTCTCAAAGCTTTCAAGGATGGTCGCGCTTCAGCGCTGGTCGCAACAGATGTAGCAGCACGTGGAATTCACGTAGATGATGTCTCACTTGTTGTGCACGTTGATGCACCAGCAGATCACAAAGATTATCTCCACCGCGCCGGCCGTACCGCTCGCGCTGGAGCAACAGGCACCGTAGTAACTCTCGCTACTCACAAGCAGAAGAAGGCGGTCTTCGGTATCACGAACCGTGCTGCTGTGAAGTTGATTGAGAACCAAGTACGTCCTGGAGATTCAAAGTTGCAAGAGATCACCGGCGCACAAGAGCCATCAGGTATCCCGATTGAGGTTGAGGCCGAGAAGCCATCACGCAATGATCGCAAACCCGGTAGCCGCAGTCGTTCAAATGATCGCGGAAATCGCGATGGAAACTTCAAGCCACGTAAATCTGGTGGAGGTCGTTTCGAAAGCCCTGCTAAGGCTGAAGGTAGCGAAGAGCGTGTCGAGCGCAGCTTCTCTGCACCGCGCGAGGAGCGTCGTCCAGCCACAGAGCGTTCTTTCAATTCCGATCGTCGCCCTAACGCTGAACGTAGTGAGCGTCCTTTCCGTTCTACACCTAAGAAGTGGGAGGACAAGGCACGCGAATCACGCACCCGTGAGGAGAGCGCAACCCCTGCAGGAAATCGCGGTCGTGTAGAGACAGCGCCAAGCAATCGTCCAGCAAAGAAGGCACCTCGCATGCCTCTTGAAAAGCGCATTGCTCTCGAGAAGGCGGAGTCCCGTGCTCGCACTGGTAAGCCAGGCGCCCCAAAGAAGTTCGCAAAAGCCGGCGGAAAGCCATTTAAGGCTGGTAAACCAAGCCAGGCTAAGCGAGGCTAATAACTCGATCGAATTGTTGTGAGATGGCGTCCTGATTGTGAGAGATCACCAGGACGCCTTTCTCTTTCTTCAACTCTGAAATAAGTTCGAGGATGTTGGCTGATGAGTTTGAATCTTGCGCACTGAATGGTTCATCCAGAAGGTAGTAATCAGCTCTCTGACTCAGCGCGAGAGCCAAGCTAACTCGCTCTTGCTGTCCGATTGAGAGTTCAGTGACTTTCTTAGTGAGCAACTCGGCGAGCCCTAACCTTGCGATTACCTCAGTGTTGTCGTTGATCCGCAACTTCTTAGGCAAGAAGTGCAGGACTTCAGCAACGGTAAATGCCAGTGTAAAAGAGCGACGCTGCGGGGCAATTGAGCGTTTCACGGCCTGCTCCTTTGCGCTCAAAGTTGCGATATCTATGCCGTCAATATCAATCCGACCTAAGGCTGGTTTGAGTAACCCGCCGATGAGTTGAATGAGTGTGCTTTTGCCCGCGCCGTTAGGGCCAGTCAGAAGAACTGCTTCTCCCATAGCAAGATGCGCCGTGAAGTCACTATAAATCTGGTGCTCTCCGCGCGAGAAAGAAATTGCTTTGATCTCAATCATGGCTCACCCACGAAGCGCGGCGTACCCGAAGCAGAACAATGAGGGCCGGCGCCCCCAGTAAAGATGTGAGCAGACCAAGTGGAATTTCATTGGGAACAAAGAGCGTACGCGCCAAAAGATCAGCAAGCAGCAAGACGATCGCACCAACGAGCGCGCTGAGGGAGAGCATCTTGCGATGCGCAGGACCAATAAGAAGTCGCACGATATGGGGCACCAGCAGACCAATGAAGGCGATCGATCCGACGGCGCTCACCGAGGCGCCAATGAGAAAGGCTAATCCGATAATCGCGTAGAGGCGCAAACGCTTTGGGTTGACTCCCATGTAATGCGCTGAACTCTCACCAAGCGAATAGATATCTAACTTACGCGAAACGAAGAAACAAATGATGACGCCAATTTCAATGTAAGGCGCGATCATTCCGACGGTGGAGTTGTTAAGAAGCGTGAGAGAGCCAAAGTCCCAGAAGGCTATGGATTGAATACCGGGTTTCGGCGATATAGAGATCAATAAGCCCGCCAACGAGGTAAGGATCGCAGAGACCGCAATTCCGGTTAGTAAAAAGCCAAAGCCCTTATTGGGCGCCAACCATTGCACGAGCACTGCGGTAATCGCAGCAGCGAGCACCGCTGCACCAATATTTGCCCGAGTGCCATAAATTGATGCGCCCGAGGCGATCAGCGAAATAGTTCCGAGAGTAGCTCCACTCGAAAGACCTATAAGAGTCGGCTCTGCGAGTGGATTTCGAAATATCCCTTGTGCTACCGCGCCAGCAACACCTAGACCGGCCCCAATAATGACCGCTCCTAGCGCTCGAGGAAATCTGACCTGCCAGACTGTTGTGGCATCAACATCGTGTTTACCAACGAGTGCAAAGACGGAGCGGTGCAGATGGAGAATTCCTAGATCAAGGGAGAGCCAGAAGAGAAAGAGCAGAACTGCGAAGCCTGATAGATAGATCCATAGCTTCCTCATAATTTCGCCGCCGCAATAATGAGTGGAAGTAGCGCCTTGGCCATTGGAATCGTGCGGGGGCCAAAGGAGAGGAGCAACGAGTCGTCAACAGTCACTACACGTTTATGTTGACCTGCAGATGTCTGCGCGATTCCAGGAAGTTGCACAAGTCCATTAATCCCTCCTACGGAGGCGAGCCCTTTCGTCATCAATAAGAGAACGTCAGGTTGTAACTTGATTAACTCTTCGGCGGTTAACGCATTGAATGGATTCTTGAGGTTTGCTGCACCAACATCAATGAATCCATCGGCTTGCAAGATTGAGTCCGCACCCGAACCTGGTCCTCCAATTAAATAGATGGAGGCAGTTCCACGCAGGTAGAGAAAGGCGACTTTAATTCCCGTCTTTGGGGACTTTAAAGAACTTACCTGTGCCTGTAGCGCTTTTCCAGCGAGTGGTACCCCGAGCGTCTTGGCTATCAAACTCTCTTTCGCGTAAATATCGGCCAGGGTAAATGCGCTGGGGACACTTACCAGCGGAATCTTCGCCGCCTTGAGCGTTGTCAGTGCGGTTGCAGGAGATGTGTTGGAGTCAATAAAAACCAAGTCCGGGTGCTGCGAAAGTACCGCCTCTGCCGAGACCTGCATCGCTGACTCATCGATAGGAATTTTCTTCAGCTCTGGCATCGTGGAGGCGATGTCTCGACCGACTAAATCTTGGGCATACCCCAAGGCGGCGACGATTTCAGCTGAGCCGTTGGCTAGAGCGACGATCCTCTTAAACCGTGAGACCTCTCCGCTATGCACCATGGGAAGTGAGATTTGGCTTGCATTTATATCCGACACGGCTGCCTGAGCTGTAGGCGAAAGGGAGATAGAGAGAGTCACGATCAGGCTGGAAATGAGGAGCCGTGATCGCATCTGCGTATTCTGACACTTCCCTTTCCGACATGGGGAGAGAAGTTGTCGGAGCGAGAAGTCGAACTTTCTCCTACATTTACCCCATGAAAACGCGCATCGTTGCAGTTCTTGTGGCTCTCATGGCTGCCGGAACTCTGCCTGCGCACGCGGCTACGGGTGCCAACGGGGCTATCTTGAATGTTTCACCCACATCTGGAGTTAAGGCTGGGCAGACCCTCACGGTTACTGGAAGCAAGTTTGATACGACTGTTGGGATCTATGTTGAGCTCTGCCAAGTGGTTTCTGCTGGAACCCTGCCTACAGTCTGTGGCGGTGGAGTAAATAAGTCGGGCACCGGAGCCGCCTCATTTTGGATCTCCTCCAATCCGCCTAGTTATGGACGCAATTTGGCTATTCCATTTAAGAGCGGCGGGAGCTTCTCTGTGGGACTCAAAGTTCAACCCGTGATCGGAAAGATTGATTGTCGCAAGGTTGCCTGCGCCGTCTATGTACGGGCAGATCACACCCGGACTCAAGATCGCACTCACGATATAAAAGTTCCCATCACCTTTAGTAAATAAACCAACCAAAAAATAGGAGAGCAATACATGAAAAAGAAGTTCATCGCGGTTCTTGCAGTTGCGCTGGTCGTAGCAGCGGCCCCATTGGCTAACGCAAAAGCCACGGTCACAGTGACTCCTACCAAAAACCTTCCACAAAAGGGAGCGGTCGTCACCTTCAAATTCGCCAAGTTGCCCGCAAAGAATGGCGTCTATGTCGAAGAGTGCATGGCTCCCGCAACCAAGGGCGCTACACCAACTGTCTGCGATTCCGATCAAACTGCTCAAGCCTGGGTTTCAAATGTAAAGGCTGATCTTGCACAAGGTGCTACCTCAGGTAAGGGCGCAGTGAAGTTCAAGCCGGTCCCTTACTTTGCAAAGGGCGATTGTGTGCACACCACATGCGTCTTCTTTATTACCAATGATCACAATGCAGCGGGAGATATGTCGCAGGATCAGACGATCCCATTCACTTTCTCTGCTAAGTAATTAGTTAATTTCGAGCCAGAGCTCGAAGTCCAGCCAGCGCAAATGTCACAGCGCTCTGGATTTCGGGCTCTGCTGCGCTTCCGCCATCAATTCGGATTGATGCAGCATCTGTAACACTAGCCAATAAAGCACTTGCAACTCTCACATCCACAATCCCTGTCTCAGAGAGCGCAGCTTGCAGTGGAGCCATCATGCGGCGGTGGCCCATCAAAATTTCATCCTTGCGTTCCTCGGGGGTATTGATGGTGTTCAAAGATTTGACCAACATATGGCGACCGTCTGCAACGTAACGCAGACTCTCGGTGATCCAGAGTTCAATGCGGTGATAAGGATCTGTTGCATCCGCAACAGCTTCGGCTAAACGTTTGGTGTAATAGTCCAACTCTTCAATTACTAAATCAGCAACGAGATCAGCGCTAGATGCAAAGTATTCATAAATAGAACTTCGCGCTAAACCTGCTTTAGCAGCTACAGCGGCAACAGTTATGGAATCGGCACCGTTCGAGAGGGCTAGTTCCAAAGCGGCGCTCATCAACTGCTGGCGACGAAGTTCGCGATGCAGAGCGAGAGTTGGGGCCTGAATCTTTGGCATAAGAGCGCAAGTATCGCACCATTTGTTGGTCCATGGCGATTTCGAGCTAGATTTATTGGAAAGCACCTCCGCGAGGTGCTTGCAGGAGCACTCAGAGGTGCCCCGGTCCCTTCCTTAAGCTTTTACTCTCTTGCGGAAGGTCAAGACCCGCGATGACACAACTGCAATCAGTGTCAT
>Ga0208622_1000564_pt1 | contig 14695 bp, 21 predicted proteins | sample CryBogCBH12Jul09_FD_184621 | JGI IMG/M metagenome (GOLD analysis project Ga0208622, IMG submission 184621) | Freshwater microbial communities from Crystal Bog, Wisconsin, USA - CBH12Jul09 (SPAdes) | ecosystem: Environmental > Aquatic > Freshwater > Lake | place: Crystal Bog, Wisconsin, USA... | reverse complement strand
GTAGCCATTTTGACCGCGTGAAGATCTCGTATGTCTCCTATTACGAATTTCAAACGAGGATCGTTTATTTCTCGCTTTAACAAAACCTGTGCTAGCTCACCTCTAGAAAAACAAACTATCTGTTTAACGGTATGGTCGGCTAGCAATATCTTAATTAGGGTTTTTCCCCAAGATCCAGTAGCCCCGCTGATAAAAATACGACTATTATTAAACATATAAAATTTTAGTCCTTGAATTTGTTTGGTAAGATAGTAGCAGGATCAGTTAGATCAAACATGTAATCCGGAGCAGAGTGCGGCACAATGTATCTTACATCAGGATGAATAAACTTTTGATGGTCTGCTATATTGCATTCCAGTATTCTGTTGCAGAGCGTATTGAGATTGCTAGGATCTTGTCCATAGCTGATGGTGAAGAGACCTCTATTGGCAACCAATAACGTGCCATCTTGATCATACCAATCAAATCTAACTGGAATGCTCATATCCTTTTCTTAGGCCATTGAGGCCAATAAATGTATTTGGAGATTGAGAGTCATACCATGACGAGTACAATACTTCGCTGCGTACTCGTGATTCTTCTGGTTCTCAGTCATGTTCAATAGTCCCGGAGTCCAAAACGAAATTACCTCATCTACAGTGCTGCGCTCTTCAAGAGAGATTTGATTCTTTTCTGCTCGCAATTGTTTGCTCTTCTGCGGCTCTTCATTATATATGTTCATGGGACTGACGAACACAGGATTACCGGTTTGGTTTCGAAACTCATGCGCCCAATCTGGAACCAAACTGTAAGGACTCTCGGGATCAGCACTCATGACGAACTTGAGACAGTTGGCACGAGCCAGCATCTCCGGGCGTGGCGCAAGATACTTCACAGCCACTCCATTCTTCTCGCTACACTTGGGGCTGACCACCAGTGTGGTACTGTCCGGAATGGCCTGCACGATGGTACCGTTGCTCTCGATCTGAGTCTTGGCGAACCTCTGGCTCATATACTCCAGGAACGGCCCTAGATTTTTCTGGAGCATGGGCTCACCACCTGTGACCACCAGCACCATGTCACGCTTCTTGAGAGGACCCTGTGGTGAGGTTTCCCCTTCCAATCCAACGCCTCCCCAAAGTTCTTGTGCCCAGATTGGCACGCTGCCTTGAAAGTAAGTTTCGATGACTGAATTGATGCGTTGATCAATCTCTGAGAGAGTCATCCAGTCACCATCGTCGAAGAACGTGTCACAATTGTGTACCACACAGTTATTAGCAAGATAAGTATGCGTATCTTCTACTTCTAAATTATACACGGTTCTTTCAGCAGTCTTTGACCCATACAACCGAGCAAATCCTCGACCATCCGTTACTTCGGAAACTTTGGTGATTACTATACCGTTGTGGACAAATGATGCAACCTTCTCTCTGAGACGTTGATGATTATCACTCCTCAGATCAGTTGGCATTAATGGGAGGAACATTGTTTCGTACCCATGCTTTTCAAAAAGCTTACGTCGATTATCGATCCATGTGCTATCTCGATCTTTGGCAAAGTCTGCATCGGCAGCCCAGATCTCAATGACTTTCTTTTGCCCATCAACAACAAAATCTGGTATGCGATGTGCAATAGTTTCCCCGCTTCCATCACCTATATATGTGATCGGCAGCCCTTCGCATATTTTTTCAAATCGGATTTCAACACCACTTTTCTTATAATTTTTTCTCGCAAGAAATCCCTTGGCAGCAACAGCCGGATCTTTCATCGGGTTATTGCTAACCATCCTTGATACGTTATTCTCCCAGAAATTAGGATCTTGCCATAACCTGATAAGATTTTCTCGTGCCTTTTGTGCAGACTCTGGTGAAAGAGGCTTACGAACAAACCCATCTTGCAGAACCGGATTGAACATACTCATACGATCACTTGCACTGAAATGAATGAGTATATCACCTTGTGTGAGATCCTGTGCATCAACCCATCCTCGATTCGAAGTGAGGAAAGGATGTTCTGGGGTTACCCAAAATTTACGTCTGCCTGCCTCAACCTTCATGATACGGTCAGCTATACTTTCATATTTTCGAATGACAGGTTTGGGTAGATATTCTGTCCCGCTCCATGACATGACCATATCACCCACTTGAACATCAATTATATTTTTTGTTGTGCCGCCACCCATTAGAATTGGTGTAGACGGTACAAAGCAAAACGAACAGTTGAGATTGCATTTGGCCAACCTCACAAAAACTGCCGGTTCTCCACGATAAGGGCCTTCACCTTGCAGCGTGTAGAAGATGGAGGTTACGAAAAGTTTTTCTCCAGCATCTTGAAAATACGATTGCCCAACGATTTGATTATGACCAAACATCTACGATTTTTCCTTAATAAGTTCTTATATCGATAGTTTGATGCAGTTGTTTGAAGCTGTCAACTTTAGACATCATCTATGCCCAATACTAGAAGACTATCGTATTTGGTCTGTTTGCCAGTTTCAAACCAGCGTAAACGATACATAAACGATGCTGCTTGATTTTTTAATACGCATATCTTACGCTCTGAACAAAATCCCCAATCATCACCGGGTATTAGATTTTCTCTCAACCAATCTATACGCAATTGCATTTCATCTAAATTGAGATGATCCCAAATTAATAAGAAAGGTTGTTCGTTAGTTTCAGTCATCTGTTGGTTCTGTATCTTTTGAAAGCTCTTGCCAAACAGCCTTGCTCATCCTCGTTGCAACTTCCTGTTCTAACATGGAAATAAACTGTTCTTTATCCATAGTCTTAATCTGTCGCAAGCAACGTTCTATGGCCTTTCTATAGCTTTTGGCTATAGCCTGTTCGCCAGCAGCGTTTTTGTCAACCGCGTATTCAACTGCTTTAACAAAGGCATCTGCATTTTTGCTTAATGGACCTTTCCACTCTACTCTGCCGTCGTAGCGTATATCTAATAAAGTACCGTCTTGGCCTCCTATTGTAAGAGCTGTTACAGGATGAACTTGCTGCAAATTAATTCCGCCAGTTGTTATAGCAGACGCAGAATAGATTGCTCCAGTATTTGTAATACTGTGCCAGTTTCCACTACATGTGCCAATAGAATATCCTCCATTTGGTACAAGTGTTGTAGTTGACATATTTGACCACGGATTGCCATTATATATAGGTGTATGAGTTGTCATAGTTATTCTCCATTTGAAACTAGTCTCAACATGGTTTGATACTGTAGCCAAAGTTCATTAAGTGCAGGATATTCATGTCTCAAACACTGTTCTTTAATGGTCCGGCGGGCAATTTCCATTATTTGAGGCATTGGAATCCACTCATCTTGTCCAACATTTAAATGCTTGCCGTCGACATTATTTGTATGATTACCAAACACTCTTCTGGTAATAGTTTTACCACCGTCAGAGCTTTCGTAAATCCATTCAGTCATTACTTTGACGTACTACAACTGCATCGTCTCTTATATCCCAAACAATGTTATCACCTTCGGTCCAGCCTAGTTGTGCAAGCATATTTGCAGGAAATACCAAAATGGTTTTACCATTTTCTTCAGCTACCTTACCTTGATAAATTGTTGCCATATTATCAGTTGGTACAATTATTCGCTCAGACATGGGCGTTATCCTCTTTTTTTGTTAACGTAAAGGTACCATCCTTGTTGTCTTTCCAAATTACCACATCGCCTTCGTGCCATCCAACTGATAGTAAAAATTCAGCTGGAAATGTCAGCAGCATGCCATCTGGATCTTGTGGGTCGTTTTCAACATTTGCAATCCAAGATTTTTTTGTATTAGACATATCAGTCTAACCCTTCAAACAAATCTTCGTTCCATTCTCTATGGCCTTCACGAAATGCCATATTTGATTGTGTTTCTCGAATTTCAACACGATAGCACCAAAGTCTTGAAGATTCACCAGAGCCCCATTGTTCTGGAATAAACACGCTGTTAATGTATCTGTATAAAATTTCTGCAAGGCCTTCGCATCCTAGCTTAGGTAAAATAGTTAACTTAGCTATACCTTTGCGTTCAGCTGCTTTATACCATTCTAGTTCTGGATCAACCGAACTAACCAACAGTGTATGATCAAACAAATCTTTTAAAAATTCTTTAAGTGGTTTTAACGAGCCATAATCTGCACACCAGTTTCGTGCATCGAGATCGTTAGCTCCAAAATAAAACTTCATAGAGAAGCTATAACCATGAATCTTTGAACAGTGCGAGTCGGCTAAAAATTGACGATATGCGCAAGGAAACTCATCAATATATTCTTTTGTAGATGTGTACTTATACACTATTGGATCAAATTTCGCCATCTCTTGTCTCCTATTTGTTGAGCGAGTTAGATAGCACACAGAATTTTTTGAGTGGGATGAGCGCTATAAAGTCCACTTGTAGATATTTACTTCATTCTTGCTATGATATCAAAAAATTCTTTCTTTAGATGTGGAGTATCTCTAAAAACGCCGCGCATAACTGATGTAGTCATATCTGATTCATGTTCTTTCACACCTCTCATTGTCATACACCCGTGCTCAGCTTGAACAATCACAGCTACACCTGCAGCTTCAGTTTCATTTTGAATTAAATCAGCAATTTGAATGGTCATTTCTTCTTGTATCTGAGGTCGGCTGGCTATCCAGTCGACCATACGATTAAACTTACTGAGCCCAATTACATTCTTACCTGGAAAAACACCAATATAGCACTTGCCTTTTATTGATTGAAAATGATGTGCGCATGTTGATCTAACAGATATTGGCCCTGTTACATATACCTCATCATAAGAGTTAGCATTTGGAAATGCTGTGATCTTTGGTTTTGGTATATATCTCCCTGAAAATACTTCAGTACAGAACATTTTAGCCACGCGACGTGCAGTTTCTCGAGTATTATGATCATTTTCAGTATCAATTACCAAACTATCTAATACGCCTTGCATTTTTTCAGATACTTCGTCTATAAGTGCGTCAAGTTCAGTAGGTTGTAGATATTCTGCAATGTTATCATTGCAGAAAAACTTTCCCCCGTTATCTTTAATGCGTGCGCGAATCGTACTACTAACCGATATCATATCATATTCCTTTTAAACTATATTGTAGTATACGAGCAATTATTATGAAAGGCAATAATTGTATTTGCACTAATTTCTAGAATTACTGCTAGGGAGTCGTTGACATCCCAAAGGCTGACTATAATGATTTGCAACAGTTGTGGTGCTAGAACTATAATTCGCAAATACACCAGTTGCACCTGTGGCACCAGTTGCACCTGTGGCACCTGTGGCACCTGTGGCACCAGCCCAATTAGTTGCTTGTGCAAGTATTGACGAAAATCCAGAATTCATTTTCAACTCAGCATCATATCCGTTAGATCTAGTTGGCCAAAATGACATTTGGCGTTCATGCTCATCTGTGCGTAGTTTTGCCTCAACAGGATCCCAGCCGTTATTAACCATCAACGTTATAATTTTTTGCATAGCTGCAATTTCTTGCTGTAAAATTTGAAGATGTGATTTACGTTGGACGAGTTCTTGTTCAAGTTCAAATATTTGGCTATCAATTTGAACAGTGTCGGCCATCTTAGCACGATATTCTTTAAAATAGTCTAAGGTCTCTTCGCTCATATCGATTCATCCTTTCCATACTTATCCCAAGGTGTAAAAACATTTCTATCCAATAGATTGTGTAAGCTATGACACCAAACGCCAGGATTGCTGGCTTTAAAATCCTTGTCATCAATCTTTAAGGTTGCATTATAACGTAACTGTTCAAGATATGGTATCTTAACCGATATCTGCGGTATAAAGTGATTGTGCTCTGCATAGCCTCCTTCTATCACCCACTCAACGTGTTTAACATCAAAATCAAGTGTGGTTAAAACTTCTAATTCTAACACTGCTTTGATCATAGAGTCCCATGCATCACTTTGTGTAGAATCGTTAAGAAAATCTCCTGGGTCAAAGCTTTGATTAGCACCTAAATATATATGATCACAGTTGTGTAGAACTGCCAATGTTTGTATTTTTACAATAGGTTGTACTCCAGATACAAACAACGTTTTAAGTCCAAATGCAGGTGTTTGTTCTACTTCAACACCTGTAAAGAACTCAACATCATTTTTAACACCGTCGCTGTAATTGCGTTTCATTAAAAATCTCCCATTTCCATAGACACATCATTACTAGCATCCATACCAGTAATATTGCGCAACAGCTTCTCATGCTTATTGATAATATCCATTGGTGTTTGACTGGTCAATATTTCCGTACAAAGGTCCTTAAATTCTAACAAATCTGGAGTTACATGTGCAGTAGCTTCACTCAACGGCTTGTCTTGCCATTCGCATGCATTTTGTATAGCCCTAATATGTAATTCAACATTATGATTCATTGCAATGAGATATGAAAATCCATCCATGCTACTGGGCCACTTAACTTGGTATTTCTCATACTCTTTTTCAAATTTACTGCTGCCAAAATCAAATAAACCACCGTTATCCTTGCTATGTGCAAGATATTCTTTATAATCAGCTGTCCATCTAAATTTATCACCTGCACGTCCTTCTGGACTATTTAGGTAATCGTCTGTTTCAAATTCTTTCTTAGTCCATGCAACTTTCTTATAATCAAGGTCTTCATAACCACGTACACAAATATCTCCAACTGTACAGCGTGCTCCTATTGCCGATGGTATAACAAATCCCTTATGGTCATTAGCTGTAATCCAATCATTGAGCAACATCTTATTATTTTTCAAACTTTTATCGTCGACAATCGACCCACCTTTAAATCGCATACTATTATGACTATGTTCGTAGCCATGATACATTTGTCCTTTTGCAGTCATTACAAATGGTGATGCGGCATCAAAACTGACGGTGATATCTGGGTTAATATGTTTCCTAATAGCTCGTTGTAGAGTTGTTAGAGCACATCCTGCTTTGATTTTTCCATTGCCTAGATAGTGTAGCCAATCTCTACCATCAAGATACTTGCCGTCTCGCATAATGATCAATCGACGCAGATTGATTGCAAAGTTTGATGCCTGAACATTAGAAAATGCCCAAGTTTCAAATGGCAGATCCTTAACTGCATCCCACCACACATCGCCTTCAGCTTCATTACGTCCCTGTAATACGTTTAGAAATTTTGTAGCACCTTCAACACGATGTTTGATAAAAAAGTTATGATTTTCAAGACTTTCACGCAAACAATCGCCAAACGTCTTCATGCCAGGATGCATACTTTGTCCAGTAACTGGATCAAATCCAAACTTTACAAGTCCGTATGTAGGCACGTCTAGAGACATAGAATAATCTGCAGTATGTTCTAACCATCGCAACAATTGCATACGCATCTTATCCTTGTCGCAACTCCAATCAGCATCAGTTTGGCCTTTCTTGGGAGTCCAGGGCCATTTTAACACCCCTGTTGCTATCTGAAAGCCGCCGCTATCTCCAAGTATTACGGTCCTACTACGATCTCGTTTTTGAACCATGCTTTCATAAATGTCACTTTCCTTGGGATCTAAGTAAGCATGGCCTGCACTATAGAGTGCAGCGGGATAATAAAATAAGCTATTGTTTTTATTTAGAAAATCTAAGTCTAACCTATCATTATTAAGACCATCTGGTAAATGCTCACGGACTTTGTATTCTGGCATACTAACAATTTTAGCATAGATTGCACTGATACTTGGCAGAAAAACTGCGTAGTCTTTTTGTGTCTTTGCAAGATTTAATGCTTTCTTATGCAGGCCGCGCTGATTTTCAAATGGATTCATGTATAATTCTTTCGTTATTAATCAGTATGATTATATCCTGCGAAATAATCAACTTAACAGCGCTGCAATTAATGGATCAGCTTTGACATATTTGTTAAGTAGCAGTGTTTGGTTTGCTATATCTGTTGCCGTTGAGTTGTTTGCATCCCCAGTAGAGTATGCACGCATTAAGTCTCGTATGCAAGCAACCAAATTGGATTTGTTGCATTGATATGATTCCCAGCTTTCAGTCCACTCGCTGGGATATTTGAACGGCACGTTATACATCTCACTATAGCTGAGACGATCTGGGACCAAAGGTATTGCACCGCAAATCAATCCTTCAATGCAGGAAATACCATACGTTTCTTGTAGATTAGCCGAAAACACTATTTTGCTCTCACCAAGAATAGTATGATATTCATGTTTGGTAAGCTCGCGCTCCTGACACACTATCCATTCAAACTCTGGCATTTCAGCAGCGAGATCATTGAAGATTGCTAGCTGTTTTTCTGGTGCAATACGATGTGGGAAGCAGATTTGTTGTTTCTTATCAAGTTTCTTATACGGAGATAACACATCAAACAGATAGTCCATAGGCCAACCTGTTAGACCAATTTTCCTACTAGTAACAAGTTTAGATTTAACATCATCAAAGTCAACGTCCCACTCTTCGTTCGTAAATGGTCCAAACATGTTGTTAATAAACATGTCTATATGAAAGTCAGTTGCAAACCAAGAAGTATCGTAGCAATTGAACATACTCTTTTCAGCATGTCGAACCCAAGGCTTATTACCAATCAAACGACCCAAAAAGTCTTGAGGATCATAGCTGCCAGCATGCCACATACCGTGGATCTCAACAGGGATATTGAGCAGCTCACTCATGTACTTAACTGAGATCACAGTTGGATTCCATGCATCAGTAAACAGGAACTTGTCTCCTGCTTTAACCCTACTATACTGGAATTCTTCGGCAATGGTTGCCAGTTGCGACGATTTCCATATATTAGTTGCACTAAAATCAAGGAATGCGCCCGGAGTTGGTACAGGGGGTACCTGCTCACCGTCAACAATAATAATATTAACCTCCATCTTGCGATCGTTGGCCATCCCCTCTATCATTTTAGGTATGTGGTAATACCATTCTCGCGTATATCGAGTTGTCACCGGTTCCGTTGGTACTATCCAAATTGTCATGCGTATTTCTCTATAATTGATTGTATGTATACATATAACTGAACGGCGTTGTAGATGTCAAACGACGGATCAAATAAGAGGAAGAAGACTAAATCTAAGTTCATTGTTGAGGCGTCACTAATACATATCCAACAATATAACTACTCTTTATTACCAGAAACACTCACAGCTAAAATCAAAATACCAATTCTATGTCACTTGCATGGGAAATTCATGCAATATTATCATGATCATTTATATGGGTATCATGCTCATCTGGTTCTTTTACCATGTCTATGCTGTGTCCACACTTTGGACATTTCCACACTGTGTTGAGACGCAGTTGATCTGCGGTAATCCACGGCTCAGGTCCGCTCAGCGCGCGTTTTAACTCATCAGGCCGTGTTGGGTTTATTCCAACACCGTTGCCCATGGTTACCTTGCATCTTGGGCAGGTTTTCACGAAACCTTCCACATCAACCATGCACCGTTTTCCCCATCTTCTGAGACGTCGATGCTGACAGTGCGATTTGGATAGCGAGCGTTGATAACAGCGTAGAGATCCTCAGCTATCATCTCGCAGCTCTTGAAATCTAGTTCAAGAGTACCGTCTCCATATAGACTTTCAACCCATCGCTTGAAGAGAATGAACTCAATATCACGGTCGTTGTGCTCGACGGAGATACCTACTTTGAAATGGAATATGTGACGATGTGGATAGCCTAAAAATTGTACAAATTCTAATGCTGGATCTGTTAGGGCAGCTGGATACTTGTGTATACCTTCACGTTGGAAGGTTATATAAATCATTCTACTTGTTGGTTCTGTTGTCATATTATCACCTTTTGCATTATTAGTGATAATAATCTAATTTGTTTGGTGCAATCAAGTTGTTTATTGAACAGGTATTTTAACCAAATTGCTTTCAAATATTGTTGTGCAACTATCCCATGAGAACTCTTTACTGCTGGCTGCAACTTTCCCTCGGTCTAACATTAAAGCACCTTTGATCGCCACGGATAAATCATCATGAAGTACTCCGTTTATACCAGGTACTATTACATCAATTGGTCCTGTTACAGGATAAGCAGCAACAGGTGTACCACATGCCATAGATTCTATCATTACAACACCAAATGTATCACTTTTACTTGGAAAAACAAATACATCTGCATTTGCATAATAATGCCGTAGCTTTTCTCCCTGTTTATAACCAACATAAATTACATCAGGATATGTTTTCTTGAGATATTCTAGATAAGGACCATCACCTACTAATAATTTTGTACCAGTAGTTTTTAACGCACAAAAATCATCTAAACCTTTTTCTGGACTTGCACGACTTACACACAATAGTACCGGTTTACTGGCTAAATTTGCAACACGCCCAGCAGGATTAAACCCTGATTGGTCTACACCTCTGCTCCAAACTACTAAATTTTTAAAGCCTCTTTCTTCAAGTTCTGCCTTAATTGAAGGAGTTGTTACCAAAACTTTATGACTGAATTTATGGAATACACGCATCAACCAATAACCAATAGCAACAGGAATCTTATAGTGTATTTTTAAATATTCTGGAAATTTTGTATGATAACTTGTATTGTGAGGTATTTGACGTTTGCGTACTTTGCAATACCATCGTGTTGCTAACCCTAACGGACCTTCCGTTGCAATGTGTATAGCATCTGGTGAAAATTCTCTTAACATTGGCCCAACGCGCCATAAATTACAACTTAATCGCACTTCTGGGTATCTAGGAGCAGGAATGGTTTTAAAAAGTCCCGGATGTATTACCTTTACTTCATGCCCTCGAACTTCAAGTTCTCGCACAGTGGCTCTTAAGGTTGTAACAACACCGTTTACATTGTCCCAGGTATCAGTTACTAATGCTATTCTCATAGTGGTTGGCAATTTATATCATTTATGCTGTTAATTTTATGCCATTTTATGATTTGCCAATTACCTGCAGAATCCTCAACCAATGCTGTGCATGATTCTTGCCAGTCACCTGAATTCATATAGATAATACCATTTATTTTTTTAATTTCTGCCACATGAATATGTCCTACTATAACACCATCGTATTTTTTACTTTTAGCATAGCTGGCTAGGGTATCTTCAAATTCATATATAAAATTTACAGCTTGTTTTACTTTGGTTTTGAGATAATGACTAAGGCTCCAATATCGTAACCCAATTAATTTACGACAATTATTTACAAATCCGTTTAATTTAAGCAATAAGTCATAAGCTTTATCACCTAGAAAACTAACCCATCTATGCACACGAGTGACTGTGTCAAACAAATCTCCATGTGTTACAAGATAGCGCAGGCCTTTAGCATCAATATGAACACATTCATTTACAACTTTGATATTACCAAGATTGATGTTGTATGGGATAAAATTACGAAAAAAATCATCATGATTTCCTAATACATAAACAACATTAGTACTGCCCATACTAATTTTAAGCAATCTGCGCAAAACTTTACTTTGTGCAGAATCAAAGTGCCATTTATTTTGCTGAATTTTCCAGCAGTCAAAAATATCTCCGTTTAAATAGAGATAATCTGATGAGTGATTTTTTAAAAAATCATTTAAGAGTGTTGCTTTGCAACTCCTACTTCCCATGTGTAAATCACTAATGACAATAGTTCTGTAATGATTTTTATTATGTTTCATGTCTCGATATTTATTCAAAACAGTTTAGAGCTTGGCTTTTAAACCAAGCTCTAAAATCATTTTACCGCACCTTAGCTGGAAAAATATATCGATATGTCCCTATACCTGTATTAAGTGTAATTTGGATTGCACCCTTTGTTGAAAATGCCATTTCGCAGTCACATGTATCTGCTGCTTTGAGTACCGACAACACCTGTACAATCTTCCACTTGTGACCAGAATCAAAAGTTTCTTTTCTGTCACTTGCAAACACAACACCGCCGCGCTGGGTAGCAGCATCATCTTCACCAATAAAAAATCTTAAATCTCCATCAACAATCTTAGGTATAAAATACTGCTCATACGCACTGAGACCATTTGCCACCCATGCAAATTGCTGAATATTAGCTTTACTTGGGGTAATTACCACATCCCACTTTGGTTCAAGAAACTTAGGTTGATCTGGTAATAACTGTTTAGACATAAATCTGTAATTAATATGACTTTTGCTTTTGTTTTGATAAGCTAATTCAGTTGGTACCCTTTCAGCAGATTTAGTCTCATAAGTTACGGTTATCTTACTGTCATCGTTAGAAAACTCTAAATCGCTAGAAATAGTTTGTAATAGGCTTAGATTACTAAGCCCAAACTCACCTTCTAAATCAGCCAAAGGTTGAGTAAACTTACCTTTAAGGATTACTTCTTTTTCCTTTTCCATAGCTTCTACCGTGATATCTTTAGAAGTGGCTGTTACCTTAATCTTATCAAAAAAACCTATCGGAGTTACATAAGTTGTAAGGTCTTTTACACAGTCCTTTAGCGCCATGTCTTTTCTCCAATTTTCATTTGTGTTTCCTCTTCATGTTTAAGACGCATATTTTCAGAAATCATTTCGTCGGTCCAACCGCAGAGATGTTTAAGAACGAATCGCTTTGACAAGTATGACGGAGCTCCATTGAGCGCGTCAACTAGTGTTTTGAGCTCTGTTGGATTGTAGTATATGTTAGGTGTCTTAGGTTTTACAGTCATTTTCTTTCCTTTTTTTTTAAAAGCTGAATAAATCGCCAAAGCTATTGGCTTCTTTATTAGAATCAAGGTCCCACGAAAGCACGCCTAATAGATTTTTAACCTTCTTATCTATTAATGCAGCTTCCATTGCTTCGTCATCAAATGGCAATTCTTTAAACCATTGTGGTAATGTTAGCTCATCTACTGGATATGCAACTGACGTTAATCCTGACGGATTTGGTCTCAACTTACACACAATAACTTTAAATCCGTCTTGAATTGGCATACTGTAATGATCGTTATAGATTTTTTTTAATCTATTCCAATTAATACTAGCCAGCACATGCCCTGGGATCATACCAGTTCTATTAGGAGAGTCTATCATATTTTGATAATGTGTAATTTTGTTAGCACGTTTTGGAGAACCTTTAGACCAACCGGGCCAGCTGCGGAATTCCTTGCGAAAATCTAAAATTTTCCCCAAAGTATCTTGTTCTGTACTACCTGTTAATACATCAACAAGAATATCACTGAGAAAGTCTTGAACAATTTTTGGTGTATCACTACGTTTAAGATCAAGCCCCATTGCTTTGATCTCACCTTTTTTGCCATTAGTATCTTTACGCTTGCCTTCCTTATCATAGATAAGAACTGCATAACGCTTTTTAGTGATAAACAATCCTTTAATAGCACATAGTTCACGTGCAGCACGTATAATAGCACCGTTCTTTTCAGGACAGTTAAATGCGGCATTCATAAACTCAGGAAAACTAGCGTTGGTCATATCTCCAATCTTGTCATAAAGATCTGTTACATTTTCTTTAGTCCATTCAAAATCTTTAAATTCTGGCAGATCTTTCATCACAGGATATGCAGAGAAATACCCAGAATTATGGACTAGTAATCCGTTAGCAAAGAAATATGGATGATTTGTATCCATTCCTACGTCGTATACATAGTCGTCTTCAAATTCCCCAAGATCTTCAACAGATGATATCTCTGTTATGTAATGTTCCACCATTTTACAACCTCTTTTATTACAGTGTTTGCATCTTTTATAAAGTCAGCTTCCCAGATTATTTTTAACGAAAAACCTCTGGTAGTTGCAGCTTTTATCTTATCGTAATCATATGCCCAAATATCGTTAGCTGTCATTTTGAGATGCGGGTGGTAAAACGAAGAGTCATACATCAATGGGTTACAATGCCAATAATCGCCATTGAATTCGATAATTTTCATACGTTGACTATCTGTTATATCATAAAAACATGGAGATTGCAATACGTCGCTCCATATACAAAACTGATTGGTCTTTACTGTATATTGAAGTGATGCACCGAGACTACTTTCTATATATTCAATAAATGTGAGTTCGGCTTTAGAAGTATATCCTCTATTGTTTCTTTTGGATAAGAGCTCTAAAGCTGTTGTTTTATCTACTGAATATTTTGACATTATCCAATCTATGTTAGAAGATTTACCTTTTTCTTGATTGTAGTTGATCCATTTTTGGTATCCATCTAGTCCGTATTTCTTTTCAAAATAATCTAAAGTATTAGTGTATCTTTGTTTCTCAATATAATTTTCCCATATTTGCAGGCCAACCTGCTCTCCATGACGAGCTATACATTTTTCCTGGGTTACGGCACGAGACCGGTTGAATTCGTTGAATTCTTCAACAGACCATCCGTACTTTTCTTTCTTGGTTTCATAAAGATTTTTGACTCTGTGTTTTTCTCGATAAGATTCCCATTTTTCTAAACCAATTTCATTGCCATATCTAGCCATATATGTTTCTTTAGTCCGCCTAGTATTGTTCTGTCTTAGAAAATCAAATCTATTAGCAAGATCGTCTAAATCATGTGATACTAAATGGCAAAATGTATTGTAATATCCATTGGTTAAAGATAATCTGTTTGATATGATGTAGTCGTACAACCTTTGTATTTTTTCTATCTCAGATTGAGAATATGATCGTTGATTTGTAGCCGCTCTAAACCTAGCTGAGTTTATTACATCGGTGATATTATCAATTTTCTTTGGCATATTATGCGCTCCTATTATGAGTTAGTTATTCACAATAGAAGCCGTGTTAT
>Ga0208622_1000563_pt1 | contig 14720 bp, 14 predicted proteins | sample CryBogCBH12Jul09_FD_184621 | JGI IMG/M metagenome (GOLD analysis project Ga0208622, IMG submission 184621) | Freshwater microbial communities from Crystal Bog, Wisconsin, USA - CBH12Jul09 (SPAdes) | ecosystem: Environmental > Aquatic > Freshwater > Lake | place: Crystal Bog, Wisconsin, USA... | reverse complement strand
ATTCACGAAACGGCGAAGTTCGCCCTTGTCGTCAAGAACTCGGTAGGCAATGCCCGGGTGGGCCGCGTCAACGGCAGCAATGGCTTCACGCACGGTACTGGCTTCGACTGGTACTTCTCCAGCGCCTCCTACGAGGGCACGGAGCTGGCTGGGGAGTCGGACGATAACGCTCATTGGGCGGCCACCAAACTGTGTCGGCGCAGGGCCTCTTCGGCGTCTGCAAGTGAAGGAGAGATTGTTGCCGTTACCGTCGCGGTGTCGGCAATGGCGTCGAGCGTCTTTAGACCGTGACCCGAAATGATTGCCACGATTGACTTATTGGGGTCAATGGTGCCGCGGTTGATCATCTGACGAAGTGACGCGATTGTCACGCCACCCGCCGTTTCGGCAAACACACCTTCGGTCTCAGCAAGTAGGCCAATGCACTCGAGGATCTCTTCATCCGAGACCGAACCAATGTCGCCACCCTGACGGCGCACTTCATCGAGGACGTAGGGACCATCAGCAGGATTACCAATCGCCAGCGAACGCGCAATCGTATTGGGACGCTGTGGGGTGACAACTTCGGCGCCGTCGTAGAACGCGGTGGCGACGGGTGAACACCCGGTGGCCTGCGCCCCAAACAACACTGGCTGCTCTCCGTCAACGAGTTCTAAGTAGCGGAACTCCTTGAAGCCCTTGGCGACCTTGGTGAACTGCGAACCCGACGCGATTGGAACGACTACTTGATCCGGAGTCTTCCAGCCGAGCTGCTCGCAGATTTCGTACGCGAGAGTCTTGGAGCCTTCGGCGTAGTACGGACGAAGGTTCACGTTGGCAAAGGCCCAGTCTTCGTGCTCGGCCACGAGCTCGACGCAGAGGCGGTTGACGTCGTCGTAGTTTCCTTCGACGCCAAGTACGGTGCCGCCAAAGATGGCGGTCATGGCGATCTTTGACTTCTCTAAGTCCGACGGAATAATCGTGACGCTCGGCCAGCCAATGAAGGCGGCGTGTGCCGCGACCGAGGTAGCGAGGTTTCCGGTGGAAGCACACGCGGCAGTAGTGAATCCGAGACGACGAGCTGAAGAAAGTGCACAGCTAACGACTCGGTCCTTGAATGAACCAGTCGGGTTACGCGTGTCGTCCTTCAACCACAATTCCTTCACACCCAGAACCTCAGCGAGACGCGTGGCGCGACGCAGCGGCGTCCAACCGGCGCCTAGGTCAACTGGTTCGACACCGGGGTCGGGCAGTAGTGCCCCGTAGCGCCAAATGGAATTTGGTCCGGCTTGAATGGACTCGCGAGTGACGTTGCCCTTGGCGGCATCGAGGTCGTACGCGACCTCGAGTGGACCAAAGCAGAACTCACACGAATAACGTGCCTCGGCTGGGTATGTTTCCCCACACTCTCGACATAAAAGACCTGTTGCGAAACTCATATCTCCCTTTTCATCGTTCGGCCTTTGGCACCTGGTGTGACGAGCGGGTAGCTCATGGATCACACTGGTTGTCGCGACTTCAACGGGGCCGTCCCTCTGTCGCTCTTGATGACCCTTCTATTCTCACCCCTTGACGCGAATTTGTCAAGTGGAACTCCCTCTAACCTCAGGAGTATGAGCCGCACCGAGACCCCCTGGACCCTTCGGGCAGAAGATTACGACGTCAACGCTGCCCTTCGGGCCAAGGCCAACACCCGAGTTGCGGTCATAATCCCTGCTCGCAACGAGGCTGCGACCATTGGACCAGTGCTCGAAGCGGTGAAGGCCCGCAGTGAGTTCATTGACGACCTCGTAGTGGTCGACGACAACAGTGCCGACGACACCGCCACAATTGCCGCCCACCACGGCGCCAGGGTGGTTCACGTCGAGGGTCACGGCGGCAAGGGCACCGCGATGAGAACTGGGCTCGAGCACACCACTTCAGACCTCGTGGTCTTCCTCGACGCTGATGTGCTCAACACCGGGGCCGACTTTGTGGGTCGTCTTCTTCAACCACTCCTGGAGCGCACAGACATCCAACTGGTGAAGGGATACTACGAAAGACCGCTGCACAATATGCCCACGGGTGGTGGTCGAGTGAACGAACTCGCCGCTCGTCCAATTCTCTCGTTGCTCTACCCCGGCCTCGGAGAAATTCGTCAACCTCTCGCCGGTGAAACCGCAGGGCGGCGAAGTGCCTTTGACGAAATCACTCTCGAGAGTGCCTACGGTGTCGAGATTGCATTACTCATTGATATCGCTCGAGCGTTTGGCGTCGCGAGTGTCGCTCAAGTTGACTTAGGAGTTCGTCGTCACCGCAATCGACCACTCGAAGAACTTCGTCCGATGTCGATGGACGTACTTCGCGCGGCACTCAAACGCTTCGCGGTTGAGTTACCTCCGCAGGCGTAACTAGCCCTTTACCGCGACGTCCGGTCCGAGAATCAAGATGATGTCGTCTGACGATGACCCCGATACTGGCTGTTGGCCATTAAGCGGCACAACCGCTGTTTGAGGAACATTGAGAGTCTGCGCGATTTGGAGACCAGCCTGACGGAAACCAGGGTTGTAATAAATGATTGTCGCGGCGACCTTCGGACCATTCATTTCTGGCAGGGTGTCCCAACCAAGGGTCATCAACTGTTGAGTGAAAGTACGAGCGAGCCCGGAGACACTGGTGCCATTAGCGACTTGCACACTGACCTTGGCCTTCACGACTACTTCAGATGTCGTGGCGCCCGGCGTCGTAGTGGCACTCGAGGTCGCGGTCACTTGGGGTGCCGACGCTGAAGACTTTGACGATGAACGAAGCATCAAGAAGCTCGCGAGAATGAAAACAACAACCAGGGCAATCATCACCGACAGGCGTGGTTGGTACGGACTGGTTGAGCGAAGTTTGCGGTCGTTGGGCTGCGTTGATTGAGACATCACCACTAAGCCTAGAGCCCTCGGTCATTTATTACTAACCGACCACGCCAACCCACTGTGGCGCTCTGCTTTGGCACGAAAAGACCGCCAAAATTCGTAGGATTGTTACAGCGTCATACGAAATTGGGGTTATGCGAAGGATTACCAGGTATCTCGTAGCGGCCCTCGTGGGCATTGGAGTCGGGGTTCTCTATTACAACCACTCGAGCGCAGATCGGACTTCCTCAACTGCGCCAGTCGTTACTACCTCGTCAACGACCACAACCACCATCGCCATCGCGCCGTCGCTGTGCCAGTCATCCAGCACCGCGGCGGCCACCTGCGCGACCTGGAAACCCGTAGACGCCTGGGCCAACGCCGCGCACCCACCAGTCGAGGTCGCAACGGTGGCCCTGCCCGGAGGAGTCAATGGGTACGCCGCTTGGATGCGGACCTCTGATACATCGATCGGGCTCTACCTGGGCTACAAGGGTCCCGGAACAACAACTCTTGCGCGAGGGCCTGAGGAAGTGCCCACGACCGGTCGCTCGCGACTCCTCGCCACCTTTAATTCTGGTTTCTACGAAACAGATGGTCCCGGTGGGTTCTTTACAAATCACACGCTGTACTACCCAATGCGCAAGGGACTCGCGACCGTCGAACGATTCGCAAACGGCACCGTTGACATTGTCAACTGGACGGGAACAAGTTCTGTTCCATCCGACGTCGTGATGGCGAGACAAAACCTTCCGCTCCTCGTCAACAATGCAGTGCCAACATCGCTGAGCGCCAATAACGCCGCGTGGGGACTTACTCTCCACGGTGTTGCGGCGGTGTGGCGTTCAGCCCTCGGCATCGACGCCAACGGAAATCTCATTTACGCGGCGGCGCCACTGCAGACGAGCGCATCAATGGCGCACTTCATGGTGAAACTGCACTGCGTTCGAGCAATGGAACTGGACATCAACCCCGAGTGGCCGATTTTTGCTACCTACAGTGGGCCCAACGCGAAGGGTCCACTACTCCAGGTTCCCAATCCCAACCAAGTTCCCTACCGTTTCTTGTACTCCAGTACGAAAGACTTCTTTGCGCTCTACAGCGCCTCGACACCGGGTGAGCCAACTCCGTGGTAGCCAAGCGGGCTCGACGACGCACGACGCCACAGTGGCCACTGGTGAAAGTGCTGCGAACTGGGGTCGGGCCAGTGCTGTTTGCAATCGTCTCAATGATTGGCACAGTTGTCGCACTTGACCACGGCCGTACTTCTGGTGGCTCACGCGTAGTGACAACGAGTACTTCAACGTCGCTCCCACCAACGACGACGGCGCCAGCATCAGTCACACTTTCCGCTGTAGGTGACACCGAACTTGGAAACACGCCCAGTGTGCCGGCCAACCCTGTCTCGTGGTTCGCTCCAGTGCGCGCAGCGCTGTCGGCACAAATTGAATTCGCCAATCTCGAAGGAACAATGACGTCAGCGACGACATCAAAATGCGGTTCTATTTCAACGAACTGTTACGCCTTTCGAGTGCCTCCATCATTTGCGGCGGCGTATCGACAGGTGGGCTTCACTGTTTTGAACAGCGCGAATAATCACAGCCACGACTTCGGTGCTGCCGGTGCCACACAGACCACGCAAGCACTCCTTGACGCAGGCATCGTGCAAGCCGGGCTCCCCGGACAAATTGGTATCGTCCGTGTTGGAAGTACCAAGGTTGCGTTTTGCGACTTCGCACCTTACGAGAACACCAACGACATGCTCAGCGCGTCGGGCGAACAAGCGTTGATCGCCAAAGCAAAGACAATGGCCTCCGTTGTTGTTGTGTACATGCACTCTGGTGCTGAAGGCACCACAGCCGATCACGTAACGAAGGCGACTGAAACATACTTCGGAGAGAATCGCGGGAATCCCTACCAGTTTGCTCACGCTGCGGTTGATGACGGCGCCAACCTCGTCATTGCCAGTGGGCCCCACGTACTGCGAGGGATGGAGTTCTACAAGGGGGTCCTCATTGACTACAGCCTGGGCGACTTTACGAACTTCCACAACTTCGCCACGGTTGGAGACTTATCAATGTCGGGAATTCTTCACGTCACGCTTTCATCGCACGGGACATTCCAGTCTGCGCGATTTACGTCGGTCACAATTGCCTCCAGTGGCCAGGCCTTTGTTGACCCGACGAACCAAGCTCGCACCTTCGTTAATAGCCTTTCAAAGGCAGACTTCGCATCCGCAGCGGCCCTCATCACCGCCAGTGGACAAGTAGTCCCTGCGAACTAACAGCCTCCGGGTGGCCCCGCGGGGGCTGCACCCGAACTCTCGCTATCAACCATGCCAACGTTTCTCGGCCTCGGGTTTGGTCCGAGATGAATGATGTACCACTTGCCCGCATAAGAGATGAGTGACGCAACGAGCACTGACTTCTGAATGCCGTTTTCAGAGAAATTAATTCGAACATTGGGTAAGTGCCAGTATCCGAATGAGTTCTCACACACTCCACTCGGAATCCAACCCGCAGTCGTGCCCGTAAGTCGGATACCAACGAAGTGGGCATCCGTTGATACTGCCTGGTGATATGCATCGAGATCGAGTCGGTAAAAGGCGTAGAGGCGGTTGGCGTAATCGGTTGACGGGCTGGCGATACGACCAGTCTTCATTTTGACGTACGCCGACTCGGGAAAGAAGAGTGGCGATGCTTCAGAAAGTGAATTGGAAGTGATTGCCCCAAAGAGCTGGGTCATTTGCGATGTGAGAGCAGCACCAGTCGAAGGTTCACTTGGAGTAGTGGCTGAGGCTACTGAACACGTGAAGAAACTCGCTGCGAGCAAGACCACCGTCGCAATGATTCTCTGAAAAATTCGACTCATTTGCTCGGGCGCATTGTCACTACTTGCGACGCCGTGCTCGCTCGTCTTTGGCCAACGCACGTTCAATCAGTCGGCTTACACCTGAGCTCATGGCAATTTCCCTTGTGCCGGAGTGGCGCACTCCAAATGGTAGGTCTCCCACGGCGCGATCTTTCTTGAGCTTCATATTCGTCTCGTCGTTGAGTGACTGCCATTCGCATCCGAATTGCAACTGCAGGCACTCCTGCTCCCAGTCCGATGTCACTGCATCTAGCTCTTGTAACAATGTTGCTGTCTTCGTCCACTGGCCGGGATTCTTGTGGAGTTCTTCGAGCCACATTTTCGTCTCTTCGCTAACGAGATTCCACGTTTGGCTAAAGCAGCACCAGCACCAGAACCCCATGTCGATGTAGTCGTCACCCCAGTAGCTACGCGGGACCGCTTGCGACGACTGCGCGACTCGGTGTCCACCGCAACCACACGTCGCTTCACAACGGGGGCAGTAGGGCAGCTTCTCTAGTCCCCCTCGGTACATAAGTGCTCCCATGAGCTCATCCATTTCAATAAGTGTGATATCTACTTCCTTTTTCACACTATCCACAGTCACTAAAAGAAATGCGTAGTAGTCATTTGACCCGTGGAACGAAGCGACTTCGCATAGTCGGCGTCGTTCGGCAGTCGACTAAAGATTTGACCACACCCTTAGTATGAGACGTGACTAAAGAGCGAGTTGCCAAAATTAAAAATGGTTTTGCTCCAAAAATCTGCGCTTCCTGCCAACGTGAATTTGAGTGGCGAAAGAAGTGGGCGAAGGTTTGGAGTGAAGTGAAGTACTGCAGCGATCGGTGCCGCAATGCCAAGTCGTAACTTCGCGCGGATTGTTTACGTTCCCTTCGACCAGCTGAACTCCAATCACGGAGCGCTCAAGCACGTGAACAAGGACTCTGACCTAGTGCTCTTAGTCGAGAGCGACCGAATGGTCAATCCTCAGAAGTACCATCCGCAACGCCTGTTTTTCTTAGTCTCGAGCGCTCGGCACTTCGCCGCTGCCCTTCGCTCAGACGGCTACAACGTTTCGTACGTGCGAGACGCCACTACCGAACAAGGTATTCGCGATGCAATGAGTACGTACCCCGAGGCAACATTGTTCGCCGCCGAGCAGTCGTCGTACCGACTGCAAGCCACACTCGGCGCACTCGGAGCCAGTTTTTGCCCGAATGATTTCTTTCTGACCGAACGCCAGTCATTTATTGAGTGGGCGCAAAGTCAAAAGTCGTACCTAATGGAAAACTTCTACCGTCGCCAGCGTCTCAGATTGAACATTTTGGTCGACGGAGACAAACCAGTTGGCGGTGCGTGGAACTTTGACAAGGACAATCGAGAGCCACTGCCCAAGCAGTATGACTTTGCGCCGTACGTAGAACACGAACGCGATGAACTCGACCGCGAAGTAGCGGATGAACTGGGCGTCTCGATGAGTGGTACTTGGGCCACCACTCGAGCAGGTGCGCTGAATCAACTACGTGAATTCCTGAGTCAGCATTTTGAGAACTTTGGTCGATACGAAGATGCGATGAGCTCGACCAACTGGGCAGTGCACCATTCGCTACTTTCTCCATATATCAACAATGGTCTCCTTCATCCCAAAGAAGTCGTTGACGCCGCACTCGAACGCTTCGAGGAGGGTGGAATTCCCATCGCCTCGTGCGAGGCCTTCATTCGTCAAATCATTGGCTGGCGCGAGTACATCAATGGAATGTACTGGCACCTCGGTGAGAGTTACCGAGAAAACAACGGTCTGAAGGCCACCAGAACACTTCTTCCCCTTTACTCTGATCCGAGCGCCACGCAGATGAACTGTGTGAAGTCAGTAATTTCCGACATCCAGGAACGTTCGTGGGTGCATCACATTCCTCGCTTAATGGTCCTAAGTAACTTGGCACTCATCGCTGGCGTTAACCCCCAGGAGTATCTGGAATGGATGCGCGAAAGCTTCATCGACGCCTTTGACTGGGTCATGGTGCCAAACGTCATTGGTATGGGCGTGCACGCTGATAGTGGACTTATGATGACCAAGCCCTACGCAGCCGGTGGCGCATACATTTCTCGAATGAGTGACTACTGCAAGGGCTGTGTCTTTGACCCCAAGAAGCGGTCCGGCGACACCGCATGCCCGTTCACCACGCTCTACTGGGATTTTCTCGACCGACACGCTGAGGAGTTCTCGCGCAACCACCGAATGTTTCAGCAAATCGCTGGACTGCGGCGACTGTCTGACCTCGACGAAGTGAGGGCCCGAGCAAAGACGGTTCTCCAGAAACTAGAAGAGGGCACTCTCTAACACTTCCGAGTTGCAAGTCGCGCGGACTCAGCAAAACAAGGGCAATCTGTTCGTTCCGGAATCTAGTAACCTAGAAGATTCAAGGCCGGTGTGGCGCAGTGGTAGCGCAACTGATTTGTAATCAGTAGGTCGTGGGTTCGACCCCCACCGCCGGCTCCAAAAAGGGAGGGTTCTGTGAAGGCAGTAGACCGTTTCGCTTCAACAATGAAGGAATTCCGAGCGTTCGCGCTTCGTGCCAACGCCGTGGACTTGGCGATTGGTGTAGCTCTAGGTGCAGCGTTCACCGCAGTCGTCAGTTCAATAGTGAGTGGACTTTTTACGCCTCTCATCGCGGCCATCTTTCATCAGCCCAACTTCTCGAATCTGACCTTCACAATTCACGGCAGCCAGTTCAAGTACGGGCTCGTGGTCAATGCGGTTATTTCATTGCTGATTATTTCAGTAACTCTGTTCTTCTTAGTCGTAAAGCCGCTCAACGCTCTGCGTCGCCGATTGGGACTTGATACCAACGCGTCACTCCCCAAAGCACCGTGCCCGAACTGCTTTACCGAGATAGACAAGCGTGCGACCCGGTGTCCGGCTTGTATTTCTGACTTGCACGAATCTTGGGCTGAGTAGCTACTGAGCGAAAATTTCAACTCTAGAGAAGTTGGCGGTCGTCCCATCGGGCAATGCACCTTCACCGGCTGAAGTTATGTGAACGCCAGTCACTTTGAGCATCGCAAGTTCTGCTTTTAGGTACGTTGCAACCGCAACAGCTCGCTGAGCGCTAATCGATAAATTGAGCGACACGAGTCCGGTAGGAACCGTGTAGCCATAGATGGAAATCTTCTTGTACTTCTTCGACTTGATGGCAATAGCGAGCTTGTTTATCTCACTTTTCAGGGCTGCGGTGAGTTGAACCGTATTCTTAGAAAAGCTTCCAACAGAGCCCAAGAGTACTTTGTGATTTGTATTCACCCATTGGGCGAAGAGTTCAATCGAACTATTCACTGCGAAGGACTGAGTGAGTGAATACGTGGTACCCGAACCGTTGGCGGATGTATTCCACGAAGAGAGTTGGTAACCAGGAAAGTCCACCCCTGAAACTGACGAGAGCACTACCAAGGTTCCTACGACTTGGGTGATAGGGCTAACGGTACCCCTTCCGCCATTTGAATCAAAGGTGACGGTAGCCGTAGGAAGGACGGTGAACTGCGCATAAACCGTAGCGTCCCCACTTGGTGCGTAAATTGCCCCCGTTACTCCCACGAGCTGACCTCCAACTGCTTGGCTATACCAACCATTGAAGCTGCTTCCAACCAATGTTGCAGCGGGTAGTGCTACGCCACTTGTTCCAGCTTGGAATGAGAGATTCGGAACGCTTGACGTTCCAGAACCCGGATTGAAAGTGACGAGGTACATTGCCGGTGTCCACTGTGCGAATAGCTGTGATGATCCAACTGGATTGTACGAAGAGCCTGCGGGACCAACCAACGATCCACCAGTTGGACTAGTCCACCAACCTGTTGAAACTTGACCGGCTCGGGTGACTGCCGGCAGTGAGATGCTCGGTCCACCATAGGTGTAATTAATTAGCGAGCTAGTTGCCTGCCCACCCTCAGAATTGAAAGTCACGGTGAAAATCTGAGGGGTCCACTGGGCGTAAAGAGTGAGGTTTCCAGTGACGGGCACCGAGGCTCCTTGTTGAAACGAAGAGCCGCTTCCGTCTGCTGAAGTGTTCCAATTTGAAAAGGTATAGCCAGCTCTTGACAAGCTAGTTGCAACGGGCGCACTCACTGACGAACCTTGTGCTGCCGAGATACTTGACACTTGGCCAGATCCCCCGTTGGTTGAGAAGCTCAACGTGTACGAAACGTTCTGACGCCACTGGACGTAAAGGGTCAAGTTGGTTGCAAAATTGAAAAATCCGCCATCTGGATAGGCAGTTCCAGTACCAGACGGTTGAGTGTTCCAGGACAAAAATGAATTTCCCGGATTAGAGAATTGAGGACTCATATTGGCGAACGAGGTCAATGTGCTCGCTTGGTTGTAGACCTCATAACTTGAAACCGAGTCACCAGCGCTCGCATTCTCAAAAAACGTGACAACTCCATTGGGTGTTAACGATGTGGCAGAGGCTTCAATTAGCTGGATCTGAGATAGGCCAACAATTCCTATGAGTATCGAGCTAACAACTCTAAGTGGCTTACGAAAATATGAAGTGAGGTTCATCGCGGACCTTAAGTTTGAAGGGGTCCGACCAGGCACTTAGGCGAACTTAAGGCAACTCAACTTCCATTTGGAATTCAATACCGTGAATAGTGAGCAGTACTTCAACGTCAAAGAGCAATTGCGCTATTTAACTTAAGCCCAACGGTTGTTCGAACTACTGGTTCGATGTGAATTAAAAATTCTATTTATTGATGCAGGCGTCGTTGACGTGCAACCTCATATGCAGCAATCGACAAAGCGACCCCTGCATTGAGCGAACTGATCTTCCCGAGCTGAGGTATGGAGACGACGGCTTGGCAGCGCTTGCGCGTAAGGGGTGCGAGGCCCTTCTCTTCTCCACCTACGACGAGCGCCACTGGAACGGAGCCGAGATCGAGGTCATAAATGCTGTCCTTGGATTCACCAGCCAGTCCAACGGTGAAGACACCGGCCTTATTGAGTTGCTCAATTGCGGTTGGTACTCCACCCACATCACTGAAGGTCAAGTATTCAATTGCCCCAGCGGCGGTCTTGGTGACAGTAGGAGAAATGCGAGCCGAACGGTGACGAGGCACCACGATGCCAGTTACCCCTGCACCGTCAGCACTCCGGAGCATTGCTCCAAGATTTCGAGGGTCAGTTACGCCATCACACACGAGCAAGAAGGGATTCTTGTGCTCGAGCAGTGTTTCAAGGCTGACCGTTTCGAGGCGCCCAGCGATAGCCATTACACCCTGGTGACCTTCAGTACGAGCCTCTCGGTCGAGTCGGGTCATTGAAACGAGCTGAACGGGAACGCGCTGCTTCTGCGCTTCAAATTCAATGGCGTCCAAAATCTCCGAAGAGTCTTGGTGCTCGGCGATGTAAATCTTGTCGACGCGACGACGACGTGCCTTCAAAAGTTCCATAACGGCGTGACGTCCTTCGACCTGCTCGCCACCGAGGCCTTCTTTTTCTCGAGTGGATGGCGCGCGACGTGGGCCGCCTACTTGGCCACCCGTCATTGGGCGTCCGCCGCCTGAGCGTCCGGCGGGTCGTGGAGCACGAGGACCAGGTCCTCCGCGTCGTGGTGCTGGGCGTGGACTCATTGAATCTCCTCTAGAAGTACAACGGCGGTTGCCGCAATGCCCTCAACCCGACCAAGGGCTCCTAGGCCCTCGGCGGTTGTGGCGTTAATCGTAATTAGTGTGCCCACCGCTGAACTAAGTGCTTTTGACATCTGGTCCATAAAGGGTGCCAATTTGGGCTTTTCAGCAATGACAGTTACGTCGCCCGATACACAGGTGAACCCAGCCTCTTTCACCTTTTCCAGTGTGCTCGTGAGCAGTTCGCGTGAAGCGATTCCCTTAAAGCGTGGGTCGGTGTCTGGAAAGTGGCGTCCAATGTCACCAAGATTGGCGGCCGAAAGCAAAGCGTCACAGAGCGCGTGCGTCACTGCGTCGGCGTCAGAGTGTCCGACGAGCCCCGGTCCTGGAATCTCTACGAGGCCCAGCATCAACACTCGTGATGGATCATCACTTATGCGGTGCACGTCAATGCCGTGTCCGATCCTCATAGTGATTCCTCGAGCAGCGACTGAACCCTCAGCAGGTCCCCCGGCTCAGTGATCTTTATGTTGTTCGTTTCTCCCGGCACCACTACAACTTTGCCACCCACTGCCTCAATGAGCGCGGCATCGTCAGTTGCTTCGCCACCATTCGCGTGAGCTTTGCGCAGTAGCGAGAATTTGAATGCCTGAGGAGTCTGCACGGTGACCAGATTTTCGCGTGCGAGTGTCTGTAACGACAGTACGTGCTCACCCGAGCGGTCAACCAGCTTCACAGTGTCGGTGATATTGAGACCCGGAATGGCGCCAGCAACGTCGTCAGAAAGTGCAGCAACAACGGAATGGAATAACGCTGGCGTGGCCAGGGGTCGAGCCGAGTCGTGAATAATCACAACATCAGCGTCGCCGCACGCATTGAGACCGCTGCGCACTGACTGGCTTCGCGTTGCTCCACCCACCACCAGTGTGTCCGCGCCTTCTCCATCGCCGCTGTAACCCTCAGGCACAACGAGCACGACTTTGTCGGCAACACTTCGAGCGTTTCGAACGCTACGACGAGCAACTGTTTCATTCCCGAGTGCAGCGAACTGCTTCAGGCTTCCGAAACGTTGTCCTTGGCCGGCGGCCACTACTACGGCCGCAACCGACATTGTTACGGAAGGGCCGAGGCGAGCTTTTCTTCAGCCGCTTCAGTGTCGACGTTAAGAGCGAAGGTGAGTTCCGAAACCAGAATTTGACGAGCACGAGTCAGCATGCGCTTTTCACCCGCTGAGAGGCCCTTGTCCTTGTCACGAATAGAAAGGTTACGAACTACTTCGGCGACCTGGTAGATGTCACCTGAACGAAGCTTTTCCGAGTGGTTCTTGAAGCGACGTGACCAGTTCGTGGGCATGCGAGCTTCCTTCTTACGAAGTACGGCAAACACTTCTTCGACTTCTTCGTCGTTAATGACGTCACGGAGACCAACTGATTCGGCGTTGGCGACTGGAACCATAAGAACGAGGTCGGTGTAGGCAACCTTCAGCTTGAGGTAGTCCTGCTTGACGTCAAAAGCAGTCATCTTTTCGATCTTCTCGACGGTGCAGGCACCGTGGTGAGGATAAACCAGACGGTCGCCCTTTTTGTACTTGCGCTCAGCCATAAATCAGGTGCTCCTAAAAGGAATATCGCCACTTCGGGCGATTGGGGATTAACAATTTTACCAGACTTTTGGGGATTTTGTACAAAAGCCGTTGCTCACCAGTGAATCACTGACAAGCAACGGCTTTTCTACGATGTGTGCGTCTTACGCGTTAGGCGCTGAGCTCTCCAGATCAACTGACGGAGGAAGTCCGTCAACGCCTTCGAATGTCAGTTCCGAACCGCTTTCGCCTTCCTTCACGTCAATCACGATGGTCTGGCCCGCGTTGAACTCCTTGAACAGGATCTTCTCGGACAATACGTCTTCGACGTACTGCTGGATGGCACGGCGCAGTGGTCGTGCACCCAACTCGGGGTCGTAGCCCTTGTCGGCGAGGAACTCTTGTGCCCCGGCGGAAAGCTCCAGTCCCAGTCCCTGCAACATCAGCTGGTCGCGCAGACGAGTGATGAAGAGGTCGGCAATCTGGATGACTTCTGGCTTGGTGAGTTCGTGGAAGACAATCGTGTCGTCGATACGGTTCAAGAACTCGGGGCGGAAGTGAGCCTTCAGCGCCTTTTGAACTTGTTCCTTCATTCGCTCGTGGGTGGCCAAGTCAGTGGTCTTCGTGAATCCGATTGAGGCCTTGCGAAGATCGGCGGTACCGAGGTTCGAGGTCATAATCAAAATCGTGTTCTTGAAGTCAATCTGTCGACCCTGGGAGTCAGTGAGACGTCCATCTTCAAGAATCTGAAGCAGCGTATTGAAGACATCCGGGTGAGCCTTTTCGACTTCGTCAAACAGGACAACGCTGAATGGCTTGCGACGCACTGCTTCGGTGAGCTGTCCACCTTCGTCGTAACCAACGTATCCCGGAGGCGAACCAACGAGGCGGCTTACCGAGTGCTTCTCCATGTATTCAGACATGTCGAGCTGAATAAGTGCATCTTGGTCGTCGAACAAGAATTCAGCCAGTGTCTTGGCGAGCTCGGTCTTACCCACACCCGTAGGTCCGAGGAAGATGAAGGATCCGGCAGGACGCTTGGGGTCCTTCAGGCCTGCACGGGTGCGGCGAATAGCACGGCTGAGCGAAATTACTGCCTCGTTCTGACCAATGATTCGCTTGTGCAGTTCGTCTTCCATACGAAGAAGCTTCGAAGTCTCTTCTTCCGTGAGGCGGTAGACCGGGATACCCGTCCAAACGGCCAGCACTTCAGCAATGGTTTCTTCGTCCACGAGGTCGAACGAGTCGCCACCCGAGGCCTTCACTTCAAGGTCGAGTTCTTGCTTCTTCGCGAGTAGTTCTTGTTCTTGCTCTTCGAGGGCCTTGGCCTGCTCGAAGGCACCACTCTCCATTGCGCTTTCCTTGTCGGCACGCACGCGAGCAATGTCTTCGTCAAACTTCTTGGCCGCAGGTGGAGCAGCCATACGACGAATGCGTAGGCGACTACCGGCTTCGTCGATGAGGTCAATGGCCTTGTCGGGAAGGAAGCGGTCGGCGATGTAGCGGTCGGCGAGGTTTGCGGCGGCAATGAGGGCCTGGTCGGTGATCTTCACTGCGTGGAACTCTTCGTACACTTCACGAAGGCCCTTCAGAATTTCAATGGTCATCGCAACCGAAGGCTGCTCAACCTTGACGGGCTGGAAGCGACGCTCGAGAGCGGCATCCTTTTCAATGTGCTTGCGGTACTCGTCAATGGTCGTTGCACCAACCGTCTGGAGTTCACCACGAGCCAACATTGGCTTCAGAATTGAAGCAGCGTCTATGGCCCCTTCAGCGGCACCCGCACCAACGAGGGTGTGAATCTCGTC
>Ga0208622_1000558_pt1 | contig 14779 bp, 9 predicted proteins | sample CryBogCBH12Jul09_FD_184621 | JGI IMG/M metagenome (GOLD analysis project Ga0208622, IMG submission 184621) | Freshwater microbial communities from Crystal Bog, Wisconsin, USA - CBH12Jul09 (SPAdes) | ecosystem: Environmental > Aquatic > Freshwater > Lake | place: Crystal Bog, Wisconsin, USA... | reverse complement strand
CTGCTCGTCGTTTCGTCGCCGTGCGCGCTCGGAATGGACAGCACGAGCGCGCACGGCGACGAAACGACGAGCAGTGTCATCGTGCGGTAGAAAGCGCTTAATTCGGGATTCGCCGGATTCGGCGTGGTGAACGCCGCGAGGCCGAGAGCAAAATGCCAGACGAAAAACATCGCGAGCGAGAGGCCGAGCACGCCGTAGGTGTAAATGGTGCTGAACTTGTCGGCGAACATCTGCGCGGGCGCTTTTTGGTGCTGCGCCTCGCGGATGAGCGTGATGATTTTTTGCAGGGAACTTTCCGCCGCTGGCCGCAGCACGACAACTTCGACCGCGCCCCACAAATTCAGCGTGCCAGCGAGCGCGGTGTCGCCGATGATTTTTTCCACGGGCGCCGCCTCGCCGGTAAGATTGGATTCGTCCGCAGCGGTGTTGCCCTTGGCGATTTCCGCGTCCACGGGAAATTGCGCGCCGGGTTTGATGAGCAATCGCATTCCTGCGGAAATTTTTTCAACGGCAATTTCGGTTTCATTTCCGTTCACATCAATCGTCGTCGAGGTTTTGGGCGCGTCGCGGAAGAGCGAGCGGATTTCTTTTTGCGTGCGGCCAAAGGCGTAATGTTCCAGCGCGCCAGAGAACGAAAAGAGAAACAACAGCGTTGCGCCTTCTGCCCACGCGCCGATGGTGGCCGCGCCGAACGCGACGGCGAGCATCAGAAAATGCACGTCGAGCACGCGCTTGTGCAAGCGTTCCAAAACTTCTTCAGCGGCAAAAAATGCGCCCGCCAGATAAGCGGCGGCGTAAGCAAAGACTTTGAATTGCGCCGGCACGACAAACGCCGCGAGCAATCCGAAAACACCGCACGCGATGGCGAGGACGAGCTGGCCTTTCCACTCGTCGATGTGATGGTCGTCGTCGTGGATTTCCATTTCGCGCGGCGCGATTTTGGGAAACGGAATTTCGCGCCAGCGCCAGAATTTCGGCGCGGTCGGGCAGGTCACGCGTGCGATCGTGATGGCGGTGGCATCTTGCGCGATGGTGATACCGCGCAATTCGGCGGGCGTGAGCGGCGCGGCGCAGTGGGCGCAATCACCGTCGCCTTTGAGCAAGCCGCACGCAGCATCCGCATCGGCAGCTTGGGCGAAATGAAGACGCTCCGTCAATTGACGGGTGAGGCGCGGCACATCGGTCTGCCCTAGAGTGGCGACGGAAATTTTTTGCGCAGCGCGATGGATGGTGACGGCTTCGAGCGTCGGCTCATTCGCGAGCACGTCCACAACCGAACGCGTCAGACAGTTCGCCGGTGATTTTGATTTGGCTTCAACCGCGCTCATAGAATTAATTTTTACCACAACCGAGTTAAATTGAAACATGGATTGGCCGAATAATCGCTAAAAAAACGGCGCGGGCCGGAATAGTTCTTGTTACCGGATGTAATAATAAATTTAATACCTGCTGCCAGGGGGATTTATTTTATCAGATTTATGCTAATCTCTGCCGACACATAAATAACTTGGAATTATATGACTAAATCAAATATCGGAAGTTGCAACACTACCAACGCATCAGTGCTTAGCTGGGTTGAAGCTCAAATTGAACTTTGTCAGCCGGATAAGATTTTCTGGTGCGACGGTTCCGAGGCCGAAGATCAATTGATGCGCCAGCGCATCGTCGATTCCGGCGCGGGCTTGTGGCTCAACCAGAAACTTCGCCCGAATTCTTTGCTCGTCCGCAGCGATCCGCGCGACGTGGCGCGCGTGGAGCAACGCACTTTTATTTGTTCCAAATCACCGAAGGATGCCGGTCCGACGAACAATTGGGAAGCGCCCGCGACGATGAAGGCCAAGCTCAACGGCTTGTTCAGCGGCTGCATGAAAGGCCGCACACTTTACGTCATTCCCTTCAGCATGGGGCCGATCGGTTCGCCCATCGCGCAATATGGCATCGAGATTTCCGACAGCCCGTATGTCGTCGCCAATATGCGCATCATGACGCGCATGGGCGCCGGTGTGTATGAGCAGATCGAGAAGACCGGCACGTTCGTGAAATGTCTCCACTCCGTCGGCCTGCCGCTCGCGGCGGGTCAGAAAGATGTGACGTGGCCGTGCAATCCCGAGGACACTTACATCACGCATTTTCCTGAGGACCGTTTGATCATGAGCTTCGGCTCGGGTTACGGCGGTAACGCCCTGCTCGGTAAAAAATGTTTTGCACTGCGCATCGCCTCGGCCATGGCGCGCGACGAAGGCTGGATGGCCGAACACATGTTGATCCTCGGCGTCAAGGAACCGTCCGGCAAAAAAACCTACGTCTCCGCCGCGTTCCCCAGCGCGTGCGGCAAAACCAATTTCGCGATGATCATCCCGCCGAAACATCTCAAGGAAGAAGGCTGGGAAATCTCCTGCATTGGCGATGACATCGCGTGGATCAAGCCCGGCGCCGATGGCCACTTGCACGCGATCAATCCGGAAGCCGGCTTCTTCGGCGTCGCTCCGGGCACGTCCTACAGCAGCAATCCGATGGCGATGGATTCCATCAAGCGCGACACCATCTTCACCAACGTCGCGCTCACCGATGACGGCGATGTCTGGTGGGAAGGCATGAGCAAAGTTCCGCCCGCGCATTTGATCGATTGGAAAGGCAAAGACTGGACGCCCGAAACCAAAGATGCCGAAGGCAAAACCGTCGTCACCAGCCATCCGAACAGCCGCTTCACGGCACCGGCGAAGAATTGTCCGATCATCGATCCCGATTGGGAAAATCCTGCGGGCGTGAAGATCAGCGCGATGATTTTTGGCGGCCGTCGCGCCACGACGATGCCTTTGATTTTTCAGGCGTTTAATTGGGTGCACGGCGTTTACCTCGGTGCAACCGTCGGTTCTGAAATGACCGCCGCCGCCGCCGGCACACTTGGTCAGGTGCGCCGCGATCCGATGGCGATGTTGCCGTTCTGCGGCTACAACATGGGCGACTACTTTGCGCACTGGCTCGAAATGCGCCGGCTCGTCAAACATCTCCCGCGCGTGTTCCACGTGAACTGGTTCCGCAAATCGCCCGAAGGAAAATTCCTCTGGCCCGGTTTCGGCGACAACATGCGCGTCTTGAAATGGGTCGTGCAACGCTGTCAGCTCGGCGCGCACGCCATCGAAACTTCCATCGGCTGGGTGCCAGAATATCAAGACCTCGACATGCGCGGTTTGGAAAATGAAATCACGCCGGAGAAATTCGCCGAGGCGCAGAAGATTGATCAATCTGAATGGCACCGCGAACTCGTGATGCAGGACGAACTGTTCATCAAGCTCTACAGCCAGTTACCGAAGGAACTGGTGTTCCAACGCGAGCTACTCATTGCCCGGTTGTAAACCTTACCGCCTTCCGAAAACAAAAAGCCCCGCGTCGCGTGACGCGGGGCTTTTTTTGACGGCACGTTTTTAGGCGTGGCGGTGGTGATGCTTACCGGCGAAATGGCCTTGGTGATGTTTGCCGGCATGACGGACAGCTTTGTTGCCGTGATGATGTTTGCCAAAGCCCGATGCATTCGCAGACGCGACGGATGAAGCCAATAAAACGGCGAGCGCCAGATAGACAAGTGTTTTCATATTCATCCGTTGGACGCAGCCAAGCCAAACGCGGTTACACACGTATTCACCTGCGGCTTGTCCAGCGCGACCATTTTTTCTACGGCAAAATTAATCCGCAGGTGGTTTGGCTGCCGAAAAATTAAAACCGCGCAAGCCTGCCTGCGGTTTGTGGCCTTGCGTCATCGCGAACAATCGCCGGCCCAATTCATGCGCCAACGCATTCAACTCGCCGGCTTCCTGCGGCGGTAATGAACGCGCGTTGTTGAATTCCCACAACGCAATCCAGTTCTGAAAATGTTCCGGACGCAGTCCCAGCCCCATGTGCGCGCGGGCAAAGCCGCCTTGGTAGCGCGATTGTCCGCCCGCTTGCAACGCCCAGAAGTCCGCGATCTTTTCCAGATGCGCCGACCAATCTTTGACCTGCTCATTGAAAATCGGGCCGAGCAACTCGTGTTGGCGCACGTCGGCGTAAAACGGTTTGATGAGCTTGAGAATGCCCTCGTAACCGCCAAGCCGTTCGTAGAGTGAACGTGTTTCGCTCATCCGAGCAACGTCTTTGCTTTCGCCAACGCCTCATCCAATTTGCTGGCGTCCTTGCCGCCGCCGCGGGCGTTGTCGGGTTTGCCGCCGCCTTTGCCGCCGACGATGGGCGCGATGGTTTGGATGATTTTGCCGGCTTGAACTTTCGCGGTGAAGTCAGCGGAGACACTCGCGATCAACGTGACTGCGCCGTTCGCCGCGCCGCCAAGGACGACCACGCCTTTGAACTGGCTCTTGAGCGAGTCTGCGATGGCTTGCAACGTGTCGCCGTCGTTCGCACCGAGGTTGACGATGATGGCAGGAACGCCGCTGATGGTTTCCGCTTTCGCGACCAAATCCTTCGCGCTGCCGGCTGCCTCGCGTTGTTGCGCGGACTTGAGCGACTTCTCCAATTCCTTCTGATGCGCGAGCAAGGCTTCGACTTTCTTTTCCAATTCGCCAACGGGCGAATTGATTTTGCCCGCGATGCTGCGGATGAGTTGCAACTGTTCGTTCGCCAAGCCGTAAGCGGCCAGACCGGCAACAGCTTCGATACGACGAACACCTGCGGCCACGGCGGCTTCGCTGACGATGCGGAACAAGCCGATCTCACCGGTCGCGCGCGTGTGCGTGCCACCGCAGAGTTCCATGGAATAGCCGTCGAGCTTGTTCGCCGAGCCGCCGATTTGGACGACGCGGACGGTGTCGCCGTATTTATCGCCGAAGAATTGCATCACGTCCTTGCGGTTCTTCACGTCGGCGTGCGCGACTTCCGTCCACGAGACGCCGGCGTTTTCGAGGATGCGTTCGTTGACGAGCTTCTCGATGTCGGCGACCTGTGCGGGCGTGAGCGGCACGCTGTTGAAATCGAAGGTCAACTTGTCCGGTCCGACGAACGAACCTTTCTGCGAAGCCTCCTTGCTCGCGACCTCATGCAACGCCCAATGCAAAAGATGCGTGACGGTGTGATGCCGTTGAATTGCATCGCGGCGGGATTTCTCGACGGTGAGCGTGACGCCAGCGCCGACTGCTGGAGCATCACCACCTTCGACGAAGTGCAGGAATGTGTTTCCGGATTTCTGCGTGTTGGTGACACGCCAGAGCTGGCCGCTGCCGGTCAACTCGCCGGTGTCGCCGACCTGTCCACCCATCTCGGCGTAGCAGGCGGTGGAGTCGAGGATGACGGCGGTCTTATCCTTGAGCGACACGACTTCCAAGACCTTGGCCGGAACCGTGAGGTTGTCGTAGCCGACGAACTGCGTGGGGGTGGTGGTCTCGATTTGCGAAAGTGAAATGACTTCTTTCTTCTGCGCGGCGCGGGCGCGGGCGCGCTGTTCTTCCATAAGCTTTTCAAAGCCGCCCGTGTCCACGGTCAAGCCGCGTTCGCGCGCCATCAATTCGGTGAGGTCGAGCGGAAAGCCGTAGGTGTCATAGAGTTTGAAGACAAATTCACTTGGCAAACCAAATCCGGATACATTTGTAGCAATTGATTCCAACATCATCGAATCATCGATTGAAATCTGTTCCGCACGATGACGGTCACCCAGGTTAGTTGCCTTGAGATTACTGTTTGGGATTAAAATATTTTGTTGGGCCACATACACCTCAAACAAATCAATTCCCTTATCTAACGTCTTGTTGAACGCCTCTTCCTCGCGCTGGATGGTTTCCTGCACGATTTTTTTCTTCGCGCGGATTTCGGGGAAAACGTCGCCAAAGTTTTCAGCCACGACGTCCACGAGTTTGTAGAAGAACGGTTCGTGGAAGCCAAGCGTGCGGCCGTAACGCACCGCGCGGCGCAGGATGCGGCGGAGAACGTAGTTGCGGTCGTTGTTGCCGGGCTGGATGCCGTCGGCGATGGAAAAGCTGAGCGTGCGGATGTGGTCGGCGATGACGCGGAAGGCGACGTCGGCCTTTTCCTGCTCGGTGTCGCCGGTGCTGCCCGCTTTCGGGAGCGTGGAACCGTATTTCTTGCCGCTCAATTTTTCGATGACATCAAAGATCGGGCGGAAGATGTCGGTCTCGTAGTTGGAAATCTTCGCGTTCTGGAAATCGGTCAGGTTCTTCGTGCCTTGGATGATGCTGGTGACGCGTTCGAAGCCCATGCCGGTATCCACGTGCTGCGCAGGCAGCGGCGAGAATGTGCCGTCGGGATTGGCGTTGTATTGGATGAAGACGTTGTTCCAGATCTCGATGCAGCGGGCGTCGGAGCCGTTGACGAGTTTTGCGCCGGCGATCTGTTCGTCCACGCTGGTTTCGCGCGGGCCGGGGCGCAGGTCCACGTGAATTTCGGTGCAGGGACCGCACGGGCCAGTTTCGCCCATCATCCAGAAATTATCTTTCTTGCCGCCGTTGACGATGTGGATGGCGGGGTCGAGGCCGACGCTGCGAAATTTTTCCGCCCAGAAATTCCACGCTTCTTCGTCGCGATCGGCGGGATCGTTCTTGTCTTTGTTCGGCTGGTAAATCGTGGCGTAGATGCGCTGCGGCGGAAATTTCCAGACTTCGATGACGAGTTCCCACGCCCACGCGATGGCTTCTTTCTTGAAGTAATCGCCGAAGGACCAGTTGCCGAGCATCTCGAAGAACGTGTGGTGATAGGTGTCGAGGCCGACGTCGTCGAGGTCGTTGTGCTTGCCGCCGGCGCGGATGCACTTTTGCGTGTCCGCCGCGCGACCGGGTGTGTAGGGGCATTTGGTCTGGCCGAGGAAGATGGGCACGAACTGGTTCATGCCGGCGTTGGTGAACAAAAGGTTCGGCGAATCCGGCATCAGCGAGCTGGACGGGACGATGGTGTGTTGCTTCGACTTGAAGAAGTCGAGGAACGACTGGCGGATCTGGTTGCCGGAACGGATTTGGGTGCTGTTGCTCATGAAAAATGGACGGAAAGCGTAGCAGAGGCGCAGGTTTCAAGGCGAGTTGGAAGTTTTGCTTTGTGCCGGTTGCAAAACGCCAAAGGTTGAAACATACTTGGTCGGTATTTCCAAACCCATGACCGACAAATCCAGCACGGTAGCGATGCGGGCGAGCCTGTTTTACGGGCTGGTGGCGGGTTTGTGGATTTTGTTCTCCGACCGGTTGCTAATCCAATTAATCCCGGACAAGGAACGGTTGATACAGTTGGAGACTTACAAAGGTTGGGCTTTCGTCGCGTTCACGGGATTAATGCTGTTCCTCATCATGCGGCAATTGCTTCATCGCGAGGCGCAAAAAATCGCGGAACTAAAAAAAGCGGAGGCGTTGACGCGGTTGCAAAATGAGGTGTTGGAGATGATCGCGGGTGGAAAACCGCTGAAGGAAACACTGGAGGTTTTGCTACACGGCATCGAAGCGCAATCGCCGGAGATGCTGGTTTCAATTTTACTGTTGGATGCGGATGGCGTGCGGTTACGAAACGGCGGTGCGCCGTCGCTGCCGAAAGCCTACGTCGAAGCGATTGATGGTGCGGCGATTGGGCCGAAGGTGGGCAGTTGCGGCACGGCAGCGTTTCGCGGTTCGCCGGTGTTCGTCGGCGACATCGCGCATGATCCGTTGTGGCAAGATTACAAACATCTGGCGTTGCCACACAAATTGCGCGCGTGCTGGTCCACGCCCATTTTGGACGAACAAAAAAAAGTGTTGGGCACCTTTGCGATTTATCATCGCGTAACGGGTATGCCCAAAGATGAGGATGTGCGCCTGATTGAATTGGTGACGCATACGGCAGCCACGGCCATCGTCAAGGATCGCGTGGAAAAAACCTTGCGCGGCAGCGAGGAGCGTTTTCGCACACTGGTGCAGCAAGCGTCGGACGCAATTTTTGTGCACGACACGGAAGGCCGGTTGCTGGATGTGAACCAAAGCGCGTGTGAAAGTCTGGGTTACTCGCGTAAGGAATTATTGCGGATGACGGTGATGGATATTGAACAAGGCTTGTCGCTGGCGGAGGTGCGCAAGATTTGGACGAATTTACATCTCGGGCATTCGCAGATTATACGCGGGCGTCACTGGCGCAAGGACGGCACGAGTTTTCCGGCGGAAATCAGCCTGACGTGCTACGAAATCCAAGGGCAACTGGTGCTCGCGGCGCAGGCGCGGAACATCAGCGAACGCAAGGAATACGAGGATCAACTGGCGCAATCTATCTCCCTCTTGCGCGCGACCATTGAGTCCAGCGTCAGCGGCTTGCTGGTGGTGGATAGCACAGGAAAAATCACGACTTACAATAATCGTTTCCTCGAAATGTGGCGCATCCCGGCAGAAATTATGGCGCAGGGCGATGATCAAGTCGTATTGAAAGTGGTATTGGATCAGCTCAAGGAGCCTGAAGTTTTTTTTCAGCGCATCAAGGAACTTTACCAGCAGCCGTCCAATGAATCATACGACACGATTGAATTCAAGGATGGCCGGATTTACGACCGCGTGTCGCGCCCGCAACGGCTGGGCGACAAAATCATCGGCCGCGTCTGGAGTTTTCGCGACGTGACGGAACACCAGCGTGCGCAGGACGCGATGAAGCATGAACGGCAGTTGCTCCGCACACTGATTGACCTCGCGCCGGATTTTATTTTTGTCAAAGACACGGAGAGCCGTTACCTCGTGGTCAACGATTCGCTGGCCAAATGCTACCGTAAAATGCCGGCAGAAATGCTTAATCATACGGACGCGGATTTTCTGCCAGCGGAACTCGCCACGCATTTCCGGGCAAGCGAACAGCAAGTGCTCGCGTCAGAATCATTCTGCACGTTTGAAGATTCCGTTGCGTTTCCCGATGGTCAGATGCGGAGGGTAGTGACGAACATGGTGGCTTTCCGCGATCCGCAAGGGAAAATCAGCGGTTTGGTCGGCATTGGGCGCGACATCACCAAACAACAATCCACCGAAGAATCTATTCGGCTGCAAAGCGTCGCGCTGGAAACCGCTGCCAACGCTATTCTGATTACGGATGCGGGCGGTAGTATTGAATGGGTCAACCCGGCTTTCACGCGCAGCACCGGATACACATTGGCGGAATCGCTCGGAAAAAATCCCCGCGAACTCATCCGCTCCGGCAAACAAAACCCGGAATTTTTCCGTAATTTGTGGCAGACGATTCTCGCGGGCGAGGTCTGGCAAGGCGAACTTATCAACCGGCGCAAAAACGGGGAACTTTACCCCGAGGAGATGACCATCACGCCGCTGCTGGATGCCAATAAAAAAGTCACGCACTTCGTCGCCATCAAGCAGGATATTTCGGAGCGTAAGACGATGGAGCAGTCGTTGCTCAAAACGCAAGCTATGTATTCTTCATTGGTTGAGCAAATGCCGGTTTGTGTATTCCGCAAGGATGCGGCCGGCCGTTATGAATTTGCCAATGGACATTTTTGCGAACTGAAAGGACTCAAGCGGGAGGAAATTCTCGGACGCACGCCGCAGGAAGTGGCCGATTTTATTTCCCGCCAAACGGAAGCGGGCGCACATCAAAAATCGGTCGAACGCGTATATGCGGTCGAAGGCGAGCACCACCATGAAACCATCATGAAAGATGGCAAAATCATTGAAGTTGATCGTGGCTTTATCGGCCGAGACGGGCAATTGCGGTATTTTCACGTCGTCAAAAGTCCGCTCTTCGACAACCACCATCGGCTCATCGGCAGCCAAGGCGTGATGTTTGACATCACGGAACGTCGGCGCACGGATGAACAGTTGCGGCAGGCCAATGACCGCACGCAGTTTTACATGAACCGGATGCCGCTGGCGTTCATCGCATTCGACCGCAATTTCTGTGTAGCCGAATGGAATCACGCCGCCGAGGAAATTTTTGGTTGGAGCACTGCCGAGGCAACTGGCCAACACGCTTACAAATTAATTGTGCCGTTGGAAGTCCAGCCCGCGGTCGATCGGGTTTGGGATCAAGTTATCAAAACCGGTGATGTGGCTAACCATTCCGTCAACGAAAACATCACCAAGGACGGTCGCCGCATCACCTGTGAATGGCGCAACACGCCGTGGCGCAACGCGGCCGGCGAGATTTGCGGGTGTCTGTCCATTGTGACTGACATCACCGATAAAATCCGCGCGGAAAAAGAGCGCATCAACCTCGAAGCCCAACTCCGCCAATCACAAAAAATGGAGGCTGTGGGCCAGTTGTCCGGCGGCATCGCACATGATTTCAACAATATTCTCACCGTCATTCAAGGCAATGCCTCCTTGTTACAAGGCCTCGATTTGCAACCGTCAGAAATTCGCGATTGCTCGAATCAAATTGCCCGCGCCAGCGAACGCGCCGCCGGCCTCACGCGTCAGTTGCTCATGTTCGCCCGCAAGCAACAGATGCAACCGGTGAACCTCGATCTCAACGAAACCGTTTCGCAGATGACCAAAATGCTTCAGCGCATTCTCGGCGAAGATATCGCCCTGCGTTCCGAATATTCGCCCGCGCTGCCGCTCATCAACGCCGATGTCGGCATGATTGAACAAATCATTCTCAATCTCGCCGTCAACGCCCGTGATGCCATGCCCAACGGTGGACAGCTAACCATCCGCAGTCAGGTGGAAAAATTTCAGCCGACCGCCAACGCGGAAAATAAACCGGCCGAAGCGCGCGTCTGCCTGTCTGTGACTGACACCGGCTGCGGCATCGCCCCGGAAATTCTTGCGCGCATCTTCGAACCATTTTTTACGACAAAGGAAGTTGGCAAAGGCACCGGCCTCGGGCTTGCCACCGTTTACGGCATTGTGCAGCAACATCACGGTGACATCGTCGTGCAGAGCGAACCTGGTAAAGGCACGACCTTCAGAGTTTATTTCCCCATCGCCGCGCCGCCCACCGAGGTTAAAACTGATTTCCAAAAGCGTCCCGTGTTGCCGTGGGGCTATGAAACCATCTTGCTCGTCGAAGATGAATTTCCCTTGCGCACCTTCGTCAGCGATTTGCTTCAACGCTGCGGCTACACCGTGCTGGAAGCCGAGTCCGGCCCTGCCGCTTTGAAAATTTGGCGCACACACCACGACCGCATTCAACTCGTGCTGACGGATATCATAATGCCGGAAAATATGAGCGGCATTGAACTGGGCCGGCAATTGAAAACCGAAAAGCCTGAGCTCAAGGTCATTTACACCAGTGGTTACACTGGCAATGTCGAAGGCCGGCAGGCCTTGCTCACTGAGGGCGTCAACTTCATCCGCAAACCCTTCAAGCCGGAAGCCATCGCGGAAATTATTCGCAACAAACTTGACGGGAATATGAAAAAATAAAACACGGATAAATTCGAGGAAGAAATTTAATTAAACGCCTCGCCCGTCCCGAACGCAAGCGCCAGTTTTAAAAACTAGAAAATTTATTTTTAAATTTCACTTGAGAAAAATCGTTCGGCGGACGAAGTTCTTTGCAGTCAGTTTGATCTTTGCTAAAAAATAATTTCCCTGCCCTGTGCGTGATTCGCAACAGTCCTTGGACCGTAATTAAAACGAACTCGGGATGAGCCGCAGACGGTGGCCGACACGTCGGCATTGCCCGAAAGTTGTAAGCCGCCGGGCGAGTCCCACATATGGCAACATATGTCCGAAGGATACAGTTAGACACGGCAATGGCGGGGTTTCTTTCAAGATTACCGGACTGCTTCGGCAACCCGGCAATCAAAGCCCGCCACCCGTGCGGGCTTTTTTATTTTGGGAAACAACGTCAACTGCTAACGTCTCCGCATGGCGCGCGACGAATTGTTTTCCCAACCGGCAAAAGAAATGCCGGAAGAAAACATTACGCCCACGCCCGACCCTTCCGCCAGCCGCCCGCTCGCCGCGCGCATGCGCCCGCGCAGCCTCGATGAATACGCTGGGCAAACTCACATCCTTGGCCAAGGACAACTTTTGCGCCGCGCGATTGAGGCGGATCGCATCCAGTCGCTGATTTTTTACGGCCCGCCCGGCACCGGCAAAACTTCGCTCGCGCAAATCATCGCGCGCCAGACCAAATCAAAATTTGAAAGGTTGAGCGGCGTGGAATCCAACGTCGCTGACATGCGACGTGTTTTATCGGCGGCAGCGAACCGGCTCGAAAACACCGGCGCTTCCACGATTCTTTTCATTGATGAAATCCACCGCTTCAACAAATCGCAGCAGGATGTTTTGCTGCCGGATGTTGAGAGCGGCGTCATCAAGCTCATCGGCGCGACGACGCATAATCCGTTTTTCTTCGTCAACTCACCGCTCGTTTCGCGTTCGCAGATCTTCGAGCTGCGCCCGCTAACGGAAGAAGATTTATTCACGCTGTTGCAACGCGCGTTGAAAGATGAAGAACGCGGACTCGGCTACCTGAAAATTTCTGCCGATGAAAATGCGCTGCGGCATATCGCCTCCATTTCCGATGGCGACGCGCGCAAGGCGCTCAACTCGCTGGAAATCGCTGCGCTCACCACCGCGCCAGATGCCGACGGAATCATTCGCATCACGTTGCAAGTCGCCGAGCAGAGCATCCAGAAAAAGGCCGTGGTTTATGACGGCGATGGCGACGCGCATTACGACACAATTTCGGCGTTCATCAAATCCATGCGCGGCAGCGATCCCGATGCCGCGCTATACTGGCTCGCCAAGATGATCCACGCCGGCGAAGACCCGCGTTTCATCGCGCGGCGCATTGTGATTTGCGCGGCGGAAGACGTTGGTCTTGCCGATCCCATGGCGCTGGTGCTGGCGAATGCGTGTCTCGCCGCTGCGGAATTTGTCGGCTGGCCCGAAGCGCGGATTCCGCTGGCCGAAGCGACGATTTACATCGCCACGGCGAACAAAAGTAATTCCGCATACAAGGCCATTGATGCCGCGCTGGAAGACGTCCGTTCCGGCCGCACGATTGCCGTGCCGGAACATTTACGCGATAAAAGTTACAAGGGCGCGGAGCGTCTCGGCCACGGCAAAGGCTACGAATACGCGCACGACGGCAAAAACCATTTTGTCGCGCAAGATTATCTGGGCGTGGACAAAACTTATTACGCGCCGACCGAGCAAGGCGTGGAAAAGAAAATCAAGGAGCGCGTCGAGAAGTGGCGTGCGCAGTTTGTAGAAAAAAGGAAAGCCACCGATGGACGCTGAAACCCAAAAGTTGAAATCCGACCTGCGCGCGCACATCCGCGCGCGGCTGGCAAACATTTCCGACGCGGTGCGGGCGGTGGAATCCATTGATCTGTGTGAGCGGCTGAAAACGCAGATGCCGAGCGCGCGGACGATTTTATTTTTCGCGCCGCTGCCGGATGAATTGGATGTCTGGCCGGTGCTGGAACTTTCGCTGGCGCTGGGCGTGAACTGCGCCCTGCCCTTTTTCGACGCGGAGAAAAAAACTTACGGCGCAAAACTAATTCAAACGCTGGCGACGGACATCGTCACCGGAAAATTTGGCGTGCGCGAGCCGGCGGCGAGTTGCGCGGAGATCGCGTTGAACCAGTTTGATTTGATACTCATGCCGGGCATGGCGTTTGATTTGAGCGGTAACCGGCTCGGTCGCGGTCAGGGGTTTTATGACCGCTTATTGGTAGAAGCGAGCGGGATTAAATGCGGTGTGGGCTACGATTTTCAACTGCTGGAAAAAATTCCGTCGGAGCCGCACGATGCGAAGGTGGATTTTATACTGACGCCGTCACGCGTGGTGCGCCGGAAGAAAGCTTAGCGGTGCTGCGTGTCCATGCCGCCGAGGCCGTTTTCCCAACCGGCAGGCGAATTCCACGGACGGACGGAAGCGTTTTCGGGATCGTCAGAAGCGCAACCGGAGATGACCAGAGCCACCGCCGCTAGCAGTAGCAGCAACATGCAGTTGGCGGCGCGAAACTTCATTTCAGGTGGAAGGATGAGCGGGCGAAACGTCGTCGCCTTCGGTCATTTCACCAATCTTCCAACCGGGAACGAGATTGGCAATGCAGCGGTCTTTTTGGACGCTACGGACGACGACTTTGGCGACCAGCTTGCCCTGACGGCTGACGAGCATTTCGCCTTGCGAAATCACGCCTTGATCTTCACCGACATTGAGCACCACGAAATCCCATTTGGGATCCACTACGAGGATTTTGCCGTGCAGGTCAGCGCGCAATTTAACGAATTGTTCCGGTCCAACATATTTAGCGAGTTCGTTGGTCAGGCGGCTGATGGTATGGAACAGAACCACTTTCTCGCCGTTAACAACTTCCACTTCGGCGCGCGCGCTCTTTAAATCTTTGCTCAACTTGAAAACCTGTTCCGGCGTCAGCTCGGTTGCTTTGTAGGAGGCCAGAGAATTTTGCGCGTCATCGCGTTCGGTCGTGACCTTGGCGAGTTTTTCGGAGAGATCGTCCGCGCGTTTGGTCTGCGCGTCCGCGCGAACCGTCTGCTTATCGCGTTCAGATTGTGTGTCAGCTAATTCCTGTTTGGTCTGCGACAACTCGTTCTTCGTCTTGGCGAGTTCCGTCTTAGTTTTGCCGTGCGCGGCGATTTCATCCACCTTGGCTTTGTGCTCGGTGTCACGTTGAGTGACGAGCGCGGGAATCTTGTCGGAGACTTCCAGATAAGCAACCACCCCAGCGCCGAGGCCGGCCAGAATGGCGATAATTAAACTGATGCGAAGTAACATGGTCTTGCTGTTTTCCGAAGACTAAACCGCACGGGCAAAAGTGTCAACGCCGTTTGCACCTTGCAAAATCAAGGTTTCCGCGCATCTTTTTTCCCGCGCATGAAACTCCACCACGGCCTGAACCTCGCTTACTGCA
>Ga0208622_1000547_pt1 | contig 14926 bp, 21 predicted proteins | sample CryBogCBH12Jul09_FD_184621 | JGI IMG/M metagenome (GOLD analysis project Ga0208622, IMG submission 184621) | Freshwater microbial communities from Crystal Bog, Wisconsin, USA - CBH12Jul09 (SPAdes) | ecosystem: Environmental > Aquatic > Freshwater > Lake | place: Crystal Bog, Wisconsin, USA... | reverse complement strand
CGCCTGGCACTGTTGAGAAGATGATGACATTCATGCAGAGTAAAGGGTATTCTCTCTACTCTCGCACGTTTGTTAACTTAATCTTTACTCGCTCGGAATAAGTTTTCCATCAAAAGCGTATGTACCAATGTGAGAGAGTTGGCAGTAAGGTGCAGCATAAACTTTACCGCCAAACTTTCTCCAGTTGTAACAGAAATGATAATCCTCTGACAATAACCGACCTGTTTCTGGCTCAATGCTAGTTGCAAAATACTCGGTAATTTGTTCTTGTTGTTCCATTGTGCCACCAAGATCAGCTACATCATTTAAGTAAAATGGTAAGCGGTCTTTCATTTGTTCAAACACTTCCCTCTTAATTAACATGAATCCAGTACCACCATTAAAGATTTCTACGGGCTCATTGACGGGTACAGTTACTTCCCCTACATAACCTACCAAGTTGACCACAAAACTGCCTGTATGATTCTTTAATTCAGTAATAGGCACACCATTTTGCACTGCCTTTTCTACGCTATTCCAATTAATTTCTTTCTTAGGGTAGATACCACAAATGATGTCTTTATCTTCAGCCAACAAGCGTAGAACATCTTGCGGATTGAAGTGAATATCAGCATCAATAAACAATAAATGCGTTGCTTCAGAGTGCTTCAAAAATGCGTTAGTGAGTGCGTTTCTTGCTCTGGTAATGAGTGATTCGTTGAACATAAAACTAAACGTGTTGCCGATACCATTTTGTTTAAGCATATCGCTGAGTTGCAAGAGTGATTGAACATAATATCCAGCACACATGCCGCCATACATCGGAGTTGCAATAAATAATGAAGCCATTTTGTTTTCCTTTTTAGGGTTGTTGAGAAACATGTTTAACAATCTGTCTGGTGCGGTGTAGTTGACACTGTAATACATCGTGCAATCAAAGTTAGGGTAAGCATTAGATAAATGTTGGTAAAACACTCTGTCTTCACCCCAACCACCATGATATAAAGAAGCACATACATTAGGTAATAACGATCCTCGAATACAATAACAATTCATATCAACAAATTGAATGTCAGTACCAATTGCGTTACCTAGTTTACCTAATGATTCACATTGATCAAGGCATACATACTCAGCTTTCTGATTATATATTTGACGTAAAGAATAACACCAATCTAAATTTTGTGACTCGCACAATGACACCATTGAATTAATGTGGTCTTCACCAAACCAGTTATCTTCGTCAAGAAAAAACACAAAATCAGCATTAACCATAAATGGGATACCAGCATAAATTCTCTGCCCGTTCCATAAAATACCGTCTGCCCTTCCCGTATTTTCTGGCAAATTAATTACGACATCCCCGCCACAAGAAAAATCGGGATTTCCATCATTAATAATCCAATGTGTGATTTTTACAGTAGGATCAACTATCTGATCTTTGACTGATTCAATCGCTCTGTGAACCGTTTTTTTACCCGTAGTGGGTGTTATTACGACTACTTTCATTTATCCCCCTATTAAAACATCAATTGGATTCATTTCTCACTCACTCGCTTTCTGTAAAATTTCTTTTGCAAAAATAATCATATGTAAAATTTCAATATGTTGAACATCTCCAACAATATCATCTAAAACCTTGACTATTTCATCATCAGTCAATTCACGCATTGGATGTGTATAAAGAAATTCACAATTTTTAACCCTAGATGCCCAATCCGACCCACTTCCAGCATCCATATATAAATAACCATTTCCATCAAAATCGTAACGTAATGCTATTGGTTCACTCATTTTTTTCCCTTATTGATTAAAGTTACAATTTCATCAGCTGTTTCGTTTACCATAACAAAATTTTGATTATCAAAATGGATGCCACTACCATTTTTATAAATAATAATAGAAGTTATTAAATTTTCATTTACAAGATAATCAAGACCATCATTTCCATGTACTAAAATCATCTCCCCACCCCCATCAAAATCACCTCAAGAATCGCTGACCCAACTCCCCAAACAAGGCCTGTAAGAAATAGCATCATAAAAAAGATGCAGATTGCTTCAAAAATAAAGGTAAATAGTTTAGTCATTCTTGCTCCTTTGGTGGATTGGGTAATGGCATCCAATGGGTTACACGCAAAACATAATCTACTTCACCATAATCACTCCACCAATTTTTACCTTGATATGAGCCTATTAATATATCCGCTTCATCTGAAAAAATTAAAATAGTTTCATGTCTTTTTGGAAATTTATCTTTAACGCTAATCCATTCACTCATTTTTTCATCACCTCCTCAACTTTTTTATAAAAGAGTTCTTTATGGTCATTATTTCTTGACTCAAATAAATGGTAATTACAATCAGCAAAAGTAGTGCCAATCCCGTAACTGTCTGGCACCCCAGCTAAAGCCCATTTAGGCTTCTCAAAATGCGTTATTGGCAATAAATAAACGTGTTGGTTATACATGCGCCAAGTATCCGTCAATAACTGCGCTACATCACCGTAGGGAGTTGCCTTAAACGATGGTTTGCCAAGTTTTTCATACAACATTTTATGCAAGACAAGAAAAGAAGGTGCTGCAAAAGTCTTTTTAGCCACTTCAGAACCGAGATGATTGGTTGATTGTATGTTTCCCACTAAAGAGCCATCTTGTGCCTTATGAATCCATTTAACGGCTTCAGATAAATTAGTGATAATGCAATCGACATCCACAAATAAAATGACTTCTGCATCTGTTGTATCTGTCACCCATTGCATCCAGTCTGCATGATTAATACCATCAATACAATGTTGCAAAATAGGTAAATCTAATTTTCGAAAAACTTTTTGTTGACCCCAAACGATTCGTTCATCAATATTTTGCCAATGCAAACTATAAATTTTTAATCTCATCTTTATCCCCTTGTTAGAAAATGCCAGTTTGTCTAAGCAGCCGACTGGCGCAGCCCTAACACCCCCCTAGACTGGGCGGAACTCTTTAATCATTACTGTACATCCACCACCCTTTTTTAAATCACCACGAGTCACTAATAAAAATTGAACTTGCACATCATCATTAAAAATACCCGCATCTTGACACGCATCGAGTATTGGTTTTAAACAATTATCAACATCCATTAATTTTTTTGAACGAGGATGAAGTATTACCGCAACCGCAAGGGGAATATCACTTAGTTTTGGTATGCGATGTTCCAGAACATAATCTACAACTGCTTTTTTGAACAATTGCCCTCTTTTACTGATATAACGCCGATGTCCTGACGCTAACCAATATGCATTCATGCTAGGCGGATACGGTAATCTTAAAGTAATCATCAGAACGGTATATCGTCATCATCCATGCGACTAACTGGCTTTGGATAAACATCATCTGCTTTAGGTGGAGGCACATAATTATCTTCAGATAAAGATAACAAACTACCTTTAGCCGTTCTTTTAGTCCATGCCGCTAATTTAACTTGATCTCCAGCTTTAAAATCTCTCGACAAAGTTATCAAGCCAGTGTAATCAGGACTTCTATCATGTTTTTTGTTATTTTGGAACAAAACACCTTTTCCTGGTTCTGCGTTATGTGCGCTACTCATCAATCCTCCTTATTTGCACGATGTATTAATTGTAAAAACTTAGAAAGTGTTACGCTATCCCAAGTATCCATAAATGCTTTATTTGCTTCTTTTAAAGACTCGTATTTTTCAGCTTTTTCTTCAACCGTTAATTTAGAGTTTTTAATTCTCTTAAATAAATTTACAAAACCCTCTTGCCAATCATTAACTGTTAAAAAAGATGCGTAAGCAGCAGTCGTGTTAGGCACATACAAATATAATATTTCAGAGCCTTCAACATCTTCGGGCATCATAGTAACTGCCACGTTACCTTGCATAACGATTACTGGAGCTATGTCTTCTTCTATTCTAGCTGGAGTAATATCCCTCTCTGGTTTTCTAGGCTCAAAGTCTAGCACTTCCTCTGAACTGTATTGACCTAAAATACAAGCGGGATAAATCGACCTAATTGCTCGTGAAATCACCCTCGCCCTCAACATATCTTCGGGGTACTTTGTCCAAGCTGAATTCATTTTGTAAATGCCAGCCTCTTTAGCCATTTCAATTGTCCACTCGACTGTAATGCTGCCACCAGACTCATGGGTAAAAGTACCAATACAACGCTTGGCACCTATTTCTTGCCATTGCACCTTACCACCCGCCTGTTGAAACCTTGCCAAGATTGCTTGACTCTTGAGAGCTGGGCGACCTTGAATAATGTCATACTCTTGCATCACTGTTGCTGGGTGCTTGTTTTCTGCTTGAGCCACCAACATGACTGCAATGACTTGATCCTTCGTTTGAAAACCATAAAACTTACTTCGGACAATGGCATCTGCCATCACCCCCATATCTTGAACCGTGACTAAAGCGTTCATATAAATTTCTCCCAAAGTGTTAGTAGAGTATCAATGACAGAACTGGCTGCCATCACATAAATTGCAATATCAATGTTATTCATCATAGTTATCCCAAACAATAATAAAAATCAACGCAAGGGCAAAACCAATGAGCAAACCTAAGTAAAATTCAATCATTTGATTAAAAACCTCCGTGAACCAATTTGTTCAACTACAAACTTTGAGTAAATGTCGGGCATGGCAGTCTTAAACAAATCAGCGGAAAACTTCATAGAGGCTTTTGAGGACTTCCAGGTCACTAAGGTATTACCATCAAACGTGCGAAGCTCTGAACGGTCACCTAATGCGTTTCTAATCTCGGTTTCCCACTCATCACCAATCGTTTCGAGCTCTTTGATTTTTGCTTTCAACTGCTTAAGGTCACTTACACGGGTTTCTAACGATTGATTAGCGATAACAATGCCATCGACTGACTGAGGATAAGCTAACTTCGCATCATCAACTGATTGCGCCTTTGGAACAGTTCCAGATACAACATGCGCCCAAAATACGGACATTTGTTTAATAAAGTCTAACTTTTGGTCTTGTGTGAAAGTAAAGTCAAACGTCACAAACTCTTGTCCACCAAAAAGGACTGCCAATATTACTCGATCAACATTATGAACTGTTGCTTCATGTAAACATTGAATGTAATCAGCGGCTGGCACTCGATTTGTTTCTGCATCAAACTTATTGCGCACCATTGCATTGTAGTTTTTGACTTCAACCAATGTATCACCAGCGGTGTTAATGTAATCAAAGTGAGAGCGCAGCCAATCTTCTTTTGCATGACTCATTGCGTAATCAGCTTCCTTCAACTCCATTTTCAACCGATCACTGGCAATACGAGCAATTGTTGGCTGCATTACATGACCCATCTGTACGGCTTCAACACCGCTCAAGTCTGGGGGTGCCAACTTACCTTGTTTGATTAAAACAGTTTCTACTGCATTACCATTCATGACTTGACGGCTATCACCACTCCACCATGCTGCATTTCTTACTGCTGGTTCAAAATCATTTCTGTCGTTCATATTAGCTCCGCCATTGTTTTAACAAGTTCTTTAAGAATTTCAATCTTATCTTCGAGTTCACCAATCTCACTCTCCAACTCGTCATTTTTGTTTTTCAATTCATTAATTTGAATTTGATAACCTACTTCCATTATGGTTGGTTCTTCCATCATGCACCTCCACGACAGAAAACAGAGGCGATGTGTTCATCATCATCCATCTCAAACTTTGGTTCAAACCACTTACCTTCCATACCGCATCCAATCGTTTCCAACTGATAACGATTTTGACGTGCATCTCTGGTTTGAAGCGCACCAGACACTAAATCAATGCCATTGTTGGGACTATGACAATCATTTAAACCATAAATATGGGTGCCATTTTTTTCTTTGTAATACTTACAATCTTTACAAATCTTCATAATATTTTCCTTTTGTTAGGTTATAAAAACATATCAATCTACTACAGTTCACATCTTACTACATAAAAAATAATTATTGCAACATATATTTTATATTTATATATATATACAACTATCTATACACAACTATATCATACCTCACACAAAAACATATACATACACAATTATATTATAACAAGTTATAATATAAGTATATAGATATCTATATATAATATAGTAGTAACAACGGGTCTTTGGGGTTCTTGGGGTTTACCAATGGGGTTTTTTGCCGACCACTAAGGACAACTACCATGCCTTGACCCCCTATGGATCAACTTCTGGTAAAAGTTCCTTTTTTGGTAAACCACTTAACACACAGGCGCGCGCGATAAAAATCCCTTCCCTAATAGAGCTTTAATCACCTGGTCAAATTACCTCAAAATTGCTCATTTTTGCCCTGATTTTGTTGGTTTTTAATGGATTTATGCTTGTTTTTCAATTGTTTAAGACGAAAAAAAACCCTTATTTCTAAGGGTTATAAAGGGTTTTACAGTGGTTTAGATTATTGCCAGTAAGAGTAATCCCAGTACAAGCAATAAAGCACATACAATGTCATCTTTAGTGGGTTTATCATGGTTCATTGTGATTTTTCCTTACTGGTAATTGTCGATAATTTATTAACATTGCCATACTTGTATCTTGATGGATTGTAAATGTAATCCATAAATTGATTGCAAGTAATATCTTCATTGTATAACTTGTCATATAAATTATATACATCTTGCAATTGATTGACTGCTAAAAAGTTTTCTAAATCATCAATTGATAGTGCTTCCAGTTCATCAAAACCTAAATACATCAAGTCTTGAATACAATTCTCGGCATCATTCAAAGCAATTTCTGTCAAATCTGCTTTAGTGGTTTTACCATTGTAGTTATAACCCTTCCAGTCATAATCATCATATTGCCATGAATTACCATACTTAAAACTCTTGTAATGGTATTTCTCAATTGCACTCTTAGCCTCTTTTTTCCACTGCTTATGATTTTTAACGAATGTATCACTTATTTTTGTCGGTGCTGACCAAGCATAAGTATTCGATAACCATAAACCACCCCAGTAATATCCACTGGTATCGTTTATAGTCGTCATTCTGCCTAAATTGTCCATTAGTACAAATTTATTACCACTACCAATATGTTTACTTATCAATTCTTTAAAAGCTCCTGTAAAGGCAAAATTAGGGTTTTTAGATAGCATAGGTTTTAAATAATCTTCAATGTAATGCCATGTATCAGACATCTTTAAATCTTTAGCATTGCCAGTACCTAAAATGCCATTGTGCATTAATGCCAAGTCAATGCCATGCTCTTTTTTATTCAAGACCTGATAAGGATGACAATTGTTTAAATCAATGTTGCCATGAGTACGCATCCTAAAATGGATTGCACAAGTTTTACCCTTTACATACTCTTGATAAAACGCAATTGCTTCTATTTCAGTTTTGGGCAAAATCTTTTTAATAACAAGCTCATTGTTCTCGGCAAACATAATGCCGATACCATCACTGTTATATTCATAAAAATCTTCAATCCAATGCTCGGCGAGTACTGGGGAGTTATTTAGTTTAGTTATTAGTAAACACATATTATTTAATTTTCCTTATGTTAGTTGACGGATTATTCAAAAGTTACAAGCATAGAAGTATTGATACTGGCAATAGTCTTATTAGGTTTTGTTGGTAAAGTAAAACCCTTTTTAACTAAATACTCTCTTAAAAATTTTGTATCACTTTTATTGTCATCAAAACAAATAAATTCTAAAAATTTATGAGTAGTTAAATTGTTGATACTGGCATCTTTAGTAAAGAAGTAAGAAGCATAAGTAAACTCAAGACATGCCATGATGGTTGAATAAACTAAAGAACCTTTAAACAATCTAAATTCAATTGTTCTCTCATTCTGAAAATTCAAAGCCTCATATCTATCAGTATTTAAATGTCTTAATTGTCTTTCTTTTACTTTGCTTGAGGCAAGAGAGTGCTTTAACCAGTTCTTATTTGTTTTCTTATCACTAAACTTTGCGTAACTGGCATTGTCCCTTCTAGCAATTGTTTTAATTAAATGTAAGTTATTTGTATCATTGATAAACAAAATTAACTTACTGGCATGGAGAGTAGTCATCTCTCCTTTATCAATATGCACATGTAATCCACAAGTATTTGTGTTATGACTACGCATATTTCTAAATTTCTGATTGAAATACTTTAACTGTTCTGCATGTACATCAAGACCAGTCCATGAAGTGACCATCTCAAAACCATAATCTAAACTTCTATCATTTTCCAGTAAGCAATAGGTATATCTCTTACCATCTCTCCAGTAGTCGGTAATATTATTTAAAATATCCTCTGCCTTATCTCTTAGGTTATCCCCATCAATCTCCATTTCAAGCTCTATACCTAAGAGAATTTTTCGTTTATCGTAAGCACTGGGGATATGCTCTAAATCTTCTAGGGAACCATGATAAGACCTGATTAAGTCGCTGTTATCCTCGTCATCATTATCACTGTCTCTGTCTCTGTCTACATAGTACCCATTTCTCTCAGACCACCTATAACTGCGTACACAACAATTACAAACCCCATAATCATCACCAACATTGTGATAGTCGTCATCATGTAAAAAATACTTATCACAGTCATTACAATTAAAAACACTGTCCCTAAAATTTTCTTCTAGCCAGTCAATCATATTGGTTCTAACAAATAAATCATGTTCTGTCGCATTTAAAGTGTATAAAGCATCATAAATATTATTGCTCTTTAAAGCATTGTTTAAAGCAATACCAAAACACCTATACTTTGCCTTCATTACATGCCATGAAGCCAAATTGTTTACATAGTGCTTTACATAATCTTGACGAGGGAACAAACCATTTAAAGGGTTTAAATTGTCTCTAATCACTGTTTTACGATAATACTTAGCTTGTCTAAACAGTCTTTCTCTCACTACTGGGGTATTGTTAAATCTACTCATAATAGAAAATTCCTTAATGTTAGTTAGTTATATGTACATGTGTACTACTCGATTGTAAATCAAAAGTAATACTTTTGTACATATATTTATATAACATATATACATATTTTATATACTAAATATAGGTAGTAGTATTTAACCTATATATATATATGTAGGTAGTATAGTTTTGGGTAAAGATTTGATATATGTCCACCACTCGCACTCTGGTAAATATAGTATATATTATATGGGGTATATGATATGATACTACTATACATATATATAATTATATAGTATATATGTACTATGATATGGGTATATGGGATAGTATGAATATACCAAGCACGAGTAGTAGTTCGGTTTTCCAGATGGGCACCAGGTTGCACTGGTGGGAGCCCCATACCAAGTTCCCCCCAAAAAAAATACGTGTTTTTCGATATAGTAGAAATAAACTATAAAATATAGTGTATATTAATAACTGGTTATATTGAATAAGGAATATGTATGTCAGATATTGTTATTGAAAAGAATGTAGGATTACCAAAAGAGAGGAACAAAAACAAATATCCATATTTAGAAATGGAAATAGGTGATTCTTTTTTTGTGGAGAATGGTAAGTTAGGTCTTATTTGCAACTTAAATTATCGTATGTTAAAACTACATGCCAAGCGTTATATTGCTAGGTCAGAAGCTACGGGGGTGAGAGTATGGAGAACCGAGTAGATCCTATCCTTGAAAACTTAGGTACTGCCCCAGATGACTTGAAGAAAGCGTACATTGAGCGGGTGTGGAACATGACGAAAAGTGAACTGTTCAATGAGTTGATGCGAGTACAAGCTGAGAGTGCCAAGATAATTACCGCCTCTCATAACGAGATTGTGCGCTTGCAAGGGGTGTTGAGAGAGTTAGAGTCTGGTAGTGGGTTACATTAAGCCAGAGGGCATTGAGAAGGTTTGGGAAGAACAGTTATTAGCAAGCCGTAGCATCCTCAAGACCGAGATGTTAAATGTATTGCACTGTGAGTCAAAAGAAGATAAGAAGGCACTATATCAGCGTTGGAAATGTATTGCACTGTGAGTCAAAAGAAGATAAGAAGGCACTATATCAGCGTTGGAAAGCAGAGTATTCGGAGTTGATGGTGCAAGACTTAGTGAAGTGTGCCAAAGATCGTAAGAGTTGTTTAATGGCGGCTAATTGGAATTTAGATAATTTTGAACCAAACAGAAGAAAAAAACATGAGCGGATTTGATTTACCTAACTTTTACAAATTCTGTAATCAACTCAAGATTGAAACCAAAGAACAAGGGCTGCGCAAGATGGATAACTTGCTTGGCACCCAGACCTATGTGATGAATGAGATTGACAAGGGGTTGAAACAAGGGATTCACTTCTATGTCATTCTCAAGGGAAGGCAACTCGGTATTACAACCATCTCTCTTGCCCTCGACTTGTATTGGCACTATATCCATAACGGCTTGAACGGCACCCTTGTGACAGACACCGAAGAAAACAGAGATATGTTTCGAGGCACACTCGGTGGGTATATGGACGGGTTACCCAAAGAATACAAGATTCCAATTCTCACCCATAACCGCAATAGCTTATCTCTGAAGAACCGTAGTCGTATCTTTTACCAAGTCGCTGGTTTGAGGGCTAAGGGCTCTTTAGGTCGTGGTAAAGGGATTACGTTCTTGCACGGCACAGAAACCTCGTCATGGGGCGATGAGGAGGGTCTAGCATCACTTTTAGCTTCTCTTGCCGAAACCAATCCCAAGCGTTTGTATATTTTTGAAAGTACCGCTCGTGGATTCAACATGTTTCACGACATGTATGTGGAAGCCAAGAAAGCCCGCAGTCAAATTGCTATCTTCTGTGGCTGGTGGCGCAATGAGCTTTACATGGCTGATCCTAACAGTGACATTTATCGTGTGTACTGGGATGGCAAATTAACGGGCGAAGAAAAGGAATGGACGAAAGACATTAAAAAGTTGTACGGGTTTGAGATTAATTCCCGAAAGTTGTACGGGTTTGAGATTAATTCCCGTCAAATTGCTTGGTGGCGGTGGAAGCTCGCAGAAGGTATTCGAGATGAATCACTCATGTATCAAGAGTTTCCCCCTACTGAAGACTACGCTTTTGTAATGACGGGGACATCGTTCTTTAGTAACTCCCGTTGTACCGATGCAGTCAAAACCCTTCGCAAGAAAAACCCAAGTTATTATCGGTATAGTTTTGGTGCCAACTTTCAAGACACCAACGTGTTGAAATCAACCGAAAGGTTAGCTTCTCTCAAGGTGTGGGAAGAACCAATTGACACCGCCTACTACGTCATTGGTGCAGATCCCGCCTACGGCTCAAGTGATTGGGCAGACCGCTTTTGTATTCAAGTGTTTCGGTGCTATGCAGACGGCTTAGAGCAAGTTGCCTCGTTTGCCACGAGTGAGCTCAACACCTATCAATTCGCATGGGTCATCTGTCACTTGGCGGGTGCCTACAAGAACTCAACTTTAAACCTTGAGGTCAATGGTCCAGGACAAGCGGTCATCAACGAGATGCGAAATCTCAAGCGCATGGCTGCCAACATGGGTACGGCACTCGGTAAAGACTTGCTGGATGTGTACGGCAGCATGCAAAATTACATCTGGCGGCGCAACGATACAATGGGCGGTGTGTCCAACTCAATTGGTTGGTTGACAACCAGTGCCACCAAAGAGCGGATGTTAACGTACATGAAAGATTATTTCGAACGAGAGATGATGAATATCTACGACATGGATACCATTGAGGAAATGAAAACCATGACCCGTCAAGACGGTGGTATTTATGCTTCTGGGCGCAACAAAGATGATCGGGTCATCGCCGCTGCCTTAGCGACTGCTGCGTTTGCCGAACAGGTCCAGCCCCGCATGATTGCACAGAAAATCACCCGTAGTATCAGCAAATTGCAAGAGGAATTTACACCAGAACAGTTGGCGGTGGGTAGAAACGTGTCAGATTACCTTAAACGCATAGGAGTGTACGGCAAATGATGGAAAAGTATAAAACCATCCCGCAAAAAGAATTACTGCATATTATGAAACGGTTTTTAGCCAATCGTAAGAGAGGGATTAGCAAAGAATTGTTTTGCGAGTTGGCGGGGATTAGTCGAGCGCAGTTATTTAAAGTTTTTGTGTCGGAAGACTTGCCAATGACCATTTATGTGCAAAAAAGAGTCAGTAAAGCGTATTTAGAGTTTAAAAATGGTGAAGTTGGGGTGTACATGAACCGTGACAAATCAAAATTTGTACAATATCGTAAAGAAGCAATACCACCGATGCGCAAAGGAAATAGGATTGAGCTAGTCAACGGCAAGATTCAATTAAAAATAGGAATCATTAATCGCAACGATTATTCGAATCAAACACTTGACGAACAGTTGAAAGGGGAGAAAAATGGCAGTATTATCTGATTATAAATGTGAGAAACACGGTTACTTTGAGAGTCGTAAATCAGAATGTCCAATGAAAGGTTGTGACAGTGAAGTTTATCAAGTCTTTTTACAAGCACCTGGTTACGTTACCAGCAAAACGAAAGCTACCGATAAGCGGGTCAAGCAACTTGCCATTGACTTTGACATGTCCAATATTAAGTCTACCCGTGAAGGCGAGAACCAAGCTGGATACCTCAAACGCAAGAACAAACTCTCCGACAAAGAATTTGCCCAAGCAAACGAAATGGTGGCAGAGAAAAACAGAGCTTATCAAAACAAATATCCGAATGTTCAAAATGCGCCAGAAGAATCCAACGAACCCAAGTTGCGAGATTCCGTCATCTGGGGAGGCGGTGGACAAAAGATGGGCATGAATATGGAATCCGTTTTAAAAGGTCAATTCAATCGCCCTGTCGGTGCGCAGCTCGGAGTTGAACCCGAACTTACTTCATTTGCACCTTCCCAAGCGGGAATTAAATCGGGCCCTAAAACGGCAAGCTATATTGCTGACCCAGATAACCTAAAGATTAAATAATGAAAATACCTAAACCCCCTTTAGAACGTGAAGATTTTTATTTGGACATTATTCAAAAATGTTTAGTGTCCAGAGATACCCGTAAGGGGGACTATACCAATCTGCGCTCGTTTTATTTGTTTGGCGCAAACCCCGAAGAACCACCAGCGTACTTTAATAAAATCAATCCACACATTGATCAGCTCACTTCTTTTTTGTATTCAAGTGAAACCACAAGGTTTTCAATTCAGTTAGGTGCTTCTGTCCCCGCAACAGAACATCGCAAAACCCCTAATCTGACCACCGCCTTGAATGATGAATGGCTCAACTCCAATGCCGACCAAGTGTTCTCGACTGCATTAACATGGGCGTTGGTGTACAACAGTACCTTTATCAAACTGGTGTACCGCAAGGGGATTCAGATTTACATGATTGAACCTTCCTCAATGGGGGTGTTGCGTGAGGATAGTCCTTATGCAGACCGCCAAGAAGCAATGGTGCAAACCTATTACATTACTCGTAGTGAACTCTTAGACCGACTGTATAGCCACCCACAACGTGAAGCGATTATGAAACGGGTGACAACGGGTGTGCGAGTAGCAGAATCCGATATTCCAGAGGGCGTAAACCGCATTATTACCTCCCAATCCAATCCTGTTTTAAGTGGTAACGTCAATTTAGAACTCTACGGCACCAATCGGTACAAAGCACAAGTGGCTGAAGACATGGTAGAGATGAGAGAGTTATGGATTTGGAATAGTGAAACCAGTGATTATCAAGTTGTGACTATGGCAAGTCCTGGTGTGTTACTTTACGATCGACCTGGCGAAACCATGTTCCTTAAAGGCGAATGTCCGTTTGTGCAAATCTGCCCTGTGCCACAATACGATTATTATTGGGGCGCCTCTGAGGTTTCAAAGTTAACCAACCTACAAACCTTGCGTAATACCCGTATGGCAGAGATTTTAGACATTTTGGCACGTCAAACCAAGCCACCAAGAGTGTTTTCGGGCTTGGGCGGTATTTTGGATGAGAAATTTAGTGCATTAAACTTTCCAGGCACCCATATTGCTTCTGATATGCCAGGCGCTAAGGTCGATAACCTTGCCCCAGAAATGCCCGCTGATTTATTTGCTCCAGAGATGCCGTCTGATTTGTTTGAGGTGATTCACGAAATTGATGCCATGTTCTCGGAAGTATCGGGTATTTCAAACGTATTATCGGGTAAAGGCGAGTCGGGTGTGCGTTCACAAGGGCATGCTAGTCAATTAGCCCGTTTGGGTAGCTCAAGAGCCAAAAAACGTGCTTTAATTGTAGAAGATAGTCTTGAAAAAGTGGCAACTTTGTTTTTAAAGATGATGAAGCAGTATGACAACACTTATTTTCAAGATGTAGATGGAAAACCATTTATTGCCGAACAATTTACCAATGATTTTGTGGTAAAAGTGGATGCGCACAGTAATAGTCCTATCTTTACTGAAGATTTAAAACAGTTGGCATTTAATTTATTTAAAGCTCAAGCAATTGATAAAGAATCTTTACTTGACTTATTAGAGCCTCCAATGAAACAATTACTAAAAGACCGATTGAAACAACGTGAGGAAAAAGAAAGAATGAATCCTCCAGAAGCAAAAGGTAAAGAAGCACCTAAACAGAAAATGGATGAATAATGGCGCAAGGCACAGTAGCACCAAGATCTGATCAACCAAAAGTATCAACGCAATCGTTGAAACGTGGAGATAGTGCGCCTAGTTTACAGTACAAAACAACTGGTATTAAAAGTTTTAATCGGGGTTCGAACAAAAATTACGGACGAGCCACGAGGGGATAAAAACGGGTTTCCCGTAAGAAGGAAAAGGGTGTTGGCTGCCAGCCCTAATTGGTGGACGCTATCGCAACAGGAGCTTACCATGCGTAAAGGAAGAAAAGGTCGTAAAGGTCGTAAGTAATCCGCAAGGATCTTACGGTTTGACCGTTTAAACCTCCCTTTGGGGGTGGGAATAGAAATATTACCCCCTACTTGACATTTTTACAGAAAGGTTTAATCTTTCTTGTAATTAGATAGGAATTTATTATGAGCATGCCCC
>Ga0208622_1000539_pt1 | contig 15111 bp, 9 predicted proteins | sample CryBogCBH12Jul09_FD_184621 | JGI IMG/M metagenome (GOLD analysis project Ga0208622, IMG submission 184621) | Freshwater microbial communities from Crystal Bog, Wisconsin, USA - CBH12Jul09 (SPAdes) | ecosystem: Environmental > Aquatic > Freshwater > Lake | place: Crystal Bog, Wisconsin, USA... | reverse complement strand
CCGGTGATTGACGTCAGGGTCGCCACGTCAGGGTGGGCGAAGGTCGCGGAGCTTGAACCGCTACCACTGCCTGAACCCGAACCACTGCCGGAGCCGGAACCCGAACCTGAGCCGCTACCCGAACCGCTACCAGCGGGAACGGTCCACAGCGTGGCCGAGCCCGAACCGTCGGCGCAGGTGGTGGGGGTGATCAAGATGTCAACCATGTCGGTGGCCTGGTTGGCGCCCGACTGGGTTTTGGTAGGACCAGCGGCGGTGAAGACACCCGAGCCAACCTGGAGGAGGAAACGCGTCCAGGCCAGAGCGGCACCGGGCGAAGCTTCTTCAGCGGCCGTGGTGGAAGCCAACGACGCCATGTTGGCGGGCGATGGGCACGCACCGGTGGTGCTGTTGGTGTTGGTGTTCGTCACCGTGAAGGTCACGTTACCGCTGGCGTCGGTGGTGCCCGTCAGGGTACCGTTCGCGCCACTACCGGGGGCGCACTGAGCACCGTTGGGGTTCTGGTTCAATCCACTGGCAGTCCACGTCGTGCCGCAACCACCGCCGTAGGCGATGTTGTCGTTGAGGGTCACGGCCTGGTTCGCCATGGGCTGGCCCGAAGCGTCAACCACGTGCCACGTCAACGTAATCGTCGAAGCGGCGCGGGCGTAGGCCAGGTACCAATTGTCGGTAGCGCCGTAGTACTGCGTGATGAACAGACCGTCACCAGCGGCCGTGTTGTTCAAACCAGCGGAGCCGGGCACAACACCGTTGACCGAGACCAAAGTTGCGGTCGCGTTGATCGTGGGGCCTGAGCCACCACCCGAGCCACCACCGGTGGTCGGAGTGGGAACAGTCCACGTTGCGGCCGAGCCCGAAGGAACGACGATCAAGTCGAGGATGTCACTGGCCTGGTTGACCGTTGGGTTGGGGTTGGCGGTCACCACGTCACTGCCGACCACGAGCACCTGACGGGTCCATGGGTATGGCCCTTCGTTGCTCTCGGCACCGCCCGTTGACGTCATGTCACCGGGGTTCGAACCGGTTGCCGCGTTGGTGTTGGTGAAGGTGAAGGTAACGACACCCGAAGCGTTCGTCGTGCCGTTCATAGAACCCTGGACGCCAGCATCGTTGGGCTTGGTGGCGTTGGTGTTCAGTGACGAGACTGACCAGGTGGTGCCGTAGGCTTTGGAGCCCGACAGGTTGTCAGTCAAGACAACGGGCTGGTTCGCCAATGGCTGGCCGTTGTAGCCGAGGACCTTCCAGGTCTCGGTGACGGTGGCACCAGCGGGGACGTAGCTCTCCAACCAACGGTCCGTCGGCGAGTAGAACTGGTTGATGAACCAGTTGTCACCGTTGACCGTGTCGTCGATGCCCTTGCCGCTCACCACGCCAGCGACCGACACCAGCGTTGCTGAGTCGGGCGAGTTGTACGACGCGCCGTCCGAGGCGGGGGTGAAGGTGAAGGTCTGTGAGGCCGTCTGTGCAGCGGTGCTGCCAGCCTGGGCCTTGGTGACCGTCACCACACAGCTGCCGGCGGCGGTGTCGGTCAACGAGCCAGTGACGGAGTTGATCGTACAGCCGGAACCGGTCACCGCGAAGCTCACGGCACCCGTGCCCTGGCCGGGCGTGGTCGACACGACGATTGGCGTGCCCACGCTGCCCGAGAGCACCGTGTTCGTGATCGCAATCGGACCGTTCGTGAAGGTGAACTTCACAGCAGCCGACGTTGCGGCCAGGTAGCCGTTGCTCGCGGCCTTGGTGGCCGTCACGTTACAGGTGGTGGGCGACGGCGCAATCAATGCGCCGGTCTGCGAGTTGATGTTGCAAATTGAACCGGTACCGACGACGGCGAAGGAAACGGCACCCGTGCCTGATCCACCGGACGTCTTAACCGTGATGGGGCTGCCGGCAAAGCCAGTCAGCGTCGTGTTGGAGATCTTCAGCGTCGCCTGCTTCACCAGCGTGAAGGTGACCTTCACCGCAGCGGAGCTGGCCACCAAGAAACCGGCACTGGCGGCCTTGGTTGCGACAACGGAGCACGAGGTGGTGGCGGTCGCATTATTTGCGTTCAGCGCACCAGTCGTACGGTCAATGGAGCAGTCCGCACCAGTGACGGCGAAGGTAACAGCACCCGAACCCGAACCACCGGAAACGGTAGCGGTCACAGTGTTGCCAACGGCAGTCGAGGAGGCCGAGTAGGTCACCTTCAGAGTTGCCTGCTTCGCCGGACCCGACGTTGCTCCTGCCGATGAAGTGAATCCCAGGCCGGCCAGCAAGGCCATGCTCAGAGAAACTGTTGCAAGTCGTGCAACACTCGATCGCTTACGCGCGTTGTATAAAGCTTTCACTTTACTCCCCCAATTATTTAACTCGTTGAAACATTGTTACTACATCTCGTCGACACGTGCAACGCGATTCGTCTTGTTTCACCACGCTTTGAGACTGACATCGTTGTCTAGGAGCGGAATAATTTTCCGTTTGCGTTCGACGATTCATTTCGGGCGGTCGTGATCACGTCGTCGCGATCTCGACGCATCACGCGTGGCGCGTTAAAGAGAAAACCCGCCCCCCCACAACCACCATTCCTGGCGGCGGGGAGAGCGGGCCTCTCACGCGGCGTCAGCCGCTACAGCATTAGCAACCTGACGGTACGACGATGAGGTCGAGCAGCGGCGTTGCACCGTTGTTCGCGCCACCGGTCGTGGTGTCGTTGCCGACCAACACGTAGGTGCGGGTCCATGGGTGTGAACCCTCGTTGTTCTCGGCACCACTGTTGGTGGTCATGTCCGAGGGGCAGCTACCAACCGAAGGGTTGGTGTTGTGGATCGTGAAGGTCACGTTACCGTTCGCGTCGGTCGTTCCGGAGATCGAACCGGCGGGGTTGGTGTTGAGACCACTCTCCTGCCACATCGTGCCGTGGGCACCCGAGTACGGAATGTTGTCGTTGAACGTCACCGGAGCGCCAACCAGAGCCTGGCCGTTTGAGCCAGTCACGTGGTAGGTCAGCGACACGGTGGAGCCAGCGTCAACGTAGGCCTCGTTCCAGGTGTCCGTCGGCGTGAAGTACTGCCAGATGAACCAGTTGTCACCGTTCACGGTGTCGTCGATCGGACCGTGCGAGAGACCCGACGAGGCAACCAAGGTTGCGGTGTCAGGGTTCGCGGTCGTCGGGGCGTCACCAGTCGAGGCAGCAGCGCCACAACCAGCGGGCACAACGATCAGGTCAACAAGCGGCGTGGCTTCGTTGGTTCCGGTAGCCGGAGCGGTCGTGATCACGTCGTTACCAACCTGCAGCACCGTGCGAGTCCATGGGTAGGCACCCAGGTTCGCGTTGGCACCGTCAGCCGTGGTCATGTCCGAGGGGCATGAACCGGTCGAGGCGTTGGTGTTGGTGAAGGTGAAGGTGACGTTGCCCTGAGCGTCCGTCGTGCCGGCCAAGGTACCGCCCAAGAAGGCGCCCGACCAGCCGGGGTTGGCGTTCAGGCCAGCGTCTGACCATGACGTACCGTTCGAACCCGAGTAGTCCAGGTTGTCGACCAAGGACACCGCGGCGTTGGCCAGAGGCGCACCGTTGGATCCATTGACGTGGTACGTCATGCTCACCGTTGAACCGGCGTCGACGTAGGTCAGACCCCAAGTGTCGGTGGGTGAGTAGTAGCTGTTGATGAACCAGTTGTCACCGTTGACCGTGTTGTCCAGCACCGCGCTCGCGATGCCCGAAACAGCCGTCAATGAGGCGGTGTCCGGGGCAGCGAAGGTGGGCGAGTCAGCGGGGGCCGAAGGCGTCGCCACCGTCGTGGTGGTGGCACCCGCGGCGGGGATCACGATGAGGTCCAGAAGGTCAGTGCCCTGGTTCTCGGTGCCTGCACCGGTGAACGAGTCATTGCCAACCTGGAGAACGAAGCGAGCCCACTTGTAACCGGCCTTCTCGTTCGACTCAGCGCCAGCACCAGTGGTCATGTCCGAAGGAACACTTCCGGTTGCGGTGTCGGTGTTGGTGATGGTGAAGGAAACGTTACCGTTGGCGTCCGTGGTGCCGTGGAGCTGACCCATTGGGCCGGCGCCACAACCGGGGTTCACGTTCAGTGACGACACGTTCCACGAAGTGGTGACCGAGCAGCCGTACTGCAGGTTCGCCGTCAGCGTGACGGGCGTGTCAGCCAATGGCTGGCCGTTCGAGCCAACCACGTGCCAGTTCTGCGTCACCGTGGAACCAGCGGTGATGTAGCCCTGGTACCAGTTGTCAGTGGGGACGTACCACTGGTTGATGAATTCGCTGTCACCGTTCACGGTGTCGTTGATCTGGCTGGTGCCCGAGGCGAGGCCGGTCACGCTGGTCAACGTTGCAACGTCAGGCGTTGCGAACGAAGGAGCGTCAACGACAGGGATCGCAATCAGGTCGACCAAGTCCGTCGCCTGGATAACCGAGGGCGAGGCAGGGTTCGACGTGATGGTGTCGGTACCGACAACCAGCGCCATGCGGGTCCAAGGGTTGGCGTTCGACGACTCAATGCCCTCAGCACCAGTGTTGGTGGAGAGGTCCGAAGGGTCAGTCGCAGTGTTGGTGTTGATCGCGGTGTTGGTGTTCGTCAACGTGAAGGACACAATGCCGTTCGCGTCGGTCGTTCCCGACACGTCACCGTTCGCAGCCATACCAGGAGCGGTGAAGGTGGCGTCGCTGCCGCCAGGTGCAAACTGCGTGCGCAGCGTCACTGCCTGGTTCGCCAACGGAGCACCGTTCGGTGCCGTGACCTGCCAGGTCAAGGTGACCTGTGAGCCAGCGTTGACGTAGTTGTACAGCCAACGGTCGCTGGGCGAGTAGTAGCTGTCGATGAACCACTGGTCACCGTTCGCGGTGTCGCTAATCGGACCAGCGACAACACCCGACGAGCCCCAGAGTGGGTAGGTCGTCATCAAACGAGCAGTCACGGGAGCGGCGTAGGTCGGGCCCGAAGCGCACGCCGTGGTGCAGAAGGTGAAGGCAACAGCGGGTGACGTCTTGGCGACGTAGCCCTTTGAAGCGGCCTTGGTTGCGGTGACGGTGCAGGTCTGCGCGTCAGCAGCCTTGAGCGTGCCGTTCTTCAGCAAGCAGTTGGTCGACGACGTCGAGAAGGTGACCTTACCGGTACCCGAACCACCGGTGGTGGTCAAGGTGAGGTACTGGCCAATCAAGCCACTGAAGCTCGAGTTCGAGATGTAGAGAGGAGCTTGCTGGCCACCCGTGAAGGTGAACTTGACCGAAGGCGAGGTCGCCGACTTGTAGCCGGTGCTCGCGGCCTTGACGGCCTTGACGGAGCAGCTGGTGCCGGTTGCGGTGAGCTGGTTGCCCGAGATTGAACAGGTCGATCCCGAGGTCACGAAGGTCACGGCACCCGTACCCGAACCACCTGCGGCGGTCAGGGTAACGGCGACGCCATCAACGCCCGTCAGTGGCGAGTTCGTGATAGCGAGTGCAGCCTGGGCAGCGGGCTTTGGAGCCGACGTTGCCACGGCATTTGGCACCAAACCAATTGCGGACAGTGTTGCGGCACTGACGAGCAGCGCAGCAAACTTCGACAGACTGGTTCGGTTGCGAACCAGTCCGAAATAGACAAGCGACGCAAGCATCGCAATTCCAACTACGGATAAAGTTGACACTTTATTTCCCCCCATTTGTTAATGCATTTGGATTATTACTACTACTCCCGTTAACTCTTTGCAAACTCTTCCGCAAAAAATTTTGCGTTGATGTAGGAGCTCATTAATCAATTTGTGATGCACTCTGCGTTGCCATCTCTCAACCGAATTGAGACAACGATGGACTCGTTCGTTTTGACGATCGCGTGTGCCCAGTACGGCCAAATTTTCTCGGTAGTTCTTGGTTACTGGTGGTAAGAATTGAATTGTCCCCCACTGCAGTAGGAGCATTGTGAAAGTTTTTCGTCGAGTCGGTGTCGCCGTTCTGTTGGTCGCCGCCGCCCAGTTGCAAATCAGTGCTTCAGGCGCTGATAGCCCCACGTTCAACTCGCCCGACAAGGCCGTGTTGACGTCAGTGGTGGGCCTGTCGCCAGGCACCAGCATCATCAACGACACTGTGAACGGCGATGCGCTCTTTTTGAACGCCTACTACTCCCCAACCGATCGTTGGCTCGAGTCCTACATCAATGCGGGCGCCACTATCACCCTCAATTGGACGGTGACGGGCAGTAACGGTGCCCCGCTGGCGAATCAGCCCGTCACGTTGATTAGCAATCTGAACTACTCCGGGGCGGCCGGCACCACGTGGCAGCAGGCCGGCCTGAATGGAAACCCCAGTGGGACGATTAGCGGCACCACGAACGCCAGCGGTCAGGTCTCTTTCACGATCACGAACACCAATACGGCCTCCGGCACCCGTCCCACTGACCTCACCACGACGACCGGCGCCGAATCACACGAGGGCCCGTACCCGTGGACCTGCATGGTGCTGCAGATCGGCAACGACATCTGGACGAATTCGCCCGCGACCGGCGTCAACCAGGCGACTGACCGCATTGACTTCATTGTCATTCCGCCCGCCAAGATTTCTGGCACGCAGGCCACCAAGGCCACTGTCGCGAAGAAGTCCTACACCTACAGCCAGGCCTCGGAAGTGTTGACCGCCTCCTTCAAGGCCTCGAGCAGCACGGTGAAGTCCGTGCCTTCAGGAATCGTTACCTTTAGTACCGGTTCGGGAACGCTCTGCAGTGCAACGCTCTCTGCCGGAACGGGGAGCTGCAGCATCACCTCGACCGCCCTAGACGCGGGCACCTACACCCTGACCGCCAGTTACAGCGGCGACTCGGTCTTTGCCCCCAGCACCGGCACCTCCACTATCACCGTGGCGCCCGTGGCCACCACCCTCACCTTGACCCCTTCGGAGTCGTCATTCTCGCAGTCGGCACTCGCGAACTTCGGCGTCACGATTGCGTTGAGCTCCAAGTACGGCGTAACGCCCCCGGGCAACGTCACCCTCACCCTGAACGGGAACACGATCTCAACCAACGGCGCGTCATTCAACTTCGCGTCACTGTCACCGTCATCGGTAGTCGTCGGCAAGAACATCATCACCGCCCTCTACGCCGGCAACGCCGACTTCAAGGCATCGAGCGTCAGCAAGACCTTCACCGTTACCGCGCCAGTGACCACCACCACGACAACGACGACACCAACCACAACTACGCCACCCAACGCTGGCACGAACTACGACACCAACCACGGCAGCCTCCTGTGGTCGGAAACGTTCGCTGGGGCCAAGGGCACCGCACTCAACACCAGTATCTGGACTCCCGAAATCGGTCAGTACACCGGTGTCACCCCAAACCTTCCCAACTGGGACTACGGCACGGGTGAGATCGAAACCAACACCAACGCTGCCGCAAACGTCAGCCTCGATGGTCTCGGCAACCTGGCTATCACCGCAGCCTGCACACAGAACTGCCAAGGCTTCGGCAACTGGACCAGCGCCCGCATCTCCACCGCCGGCAAGGTGAACTTCCAATATGGTCAGCTCGAAGCCAACATCAAGATGCCCGCGGGCTCCTTCAACTGGCCCGCCTTCTGGATGCTCGGACAGAACTTCTGGACCGCCGGTTGGCCGAACTGTGGCGAAATCGACATCATGGAGGGCCTGGCCAACATGACGTCGGATCAGTCAACGCTCCACGCCAACTACCCCGGTGGTGGCGACTGGAACGGTGGCGGTGGCGTCACGGCACGCGCACCACTCAATGACCTGTCGGGCTCGTTCCACACCTTCGGCATGCTGTGGGCGCCGAACACAATCTCCTTCACCCTCGACGGCTACATCTACGTCACCGACACCTACAACCCCAGCGCTGGCACGGTCGTCCAAACCTACCCAGGGGGCGGCAGCAACACCTTCAGCATTGGTGGCCAGGTGTGGCCGTTCAACCAGCCCTTCTTCGCCATCTTGCAGGACGCCATCCCCGCGGGCACCACGGCGCCCAATGGTTCAACCGGCGTCATGCAGGTCAACTGGATTCGCTACTACAGCTACAACGGCTACGGCGCCGTCACGCCGTAGGGAAACAACAAAGCCCCCACTCGCTTCGCGCGAGTGGGGGCTTTGTTCGTTAACGCTTAGGCGTTCGACAGCACAATCAGGTCAACCAGATCGGTGGCCTGGTTCGTGGTCGGGTTCAAGGCCCCCGGTGGCAAGTTGTTCGGAGCGGTGAAGGTGTCACTGCCGATCTGCAACACCATTCGCGTCCAGGCCACACCGCCACCGCTTTCGATGACTTCGGCCGACGCCGCCGAGGTCAGACTCCAGCCGACCGGCGCCGATGCGCCGTACTGGTTGGTGTTGGTGAAGGTAAAGGACACATTGCCGGACGCATTGGTCACACCACTGAGATTGCCCGTGACGCCGGTCATGCCCGCTGCCGAGAAGGTGGCATCGAGGTCACCCTTGCCGTTGTTGGCACCGGGGGCGAACTGCGTCTCCAGGGTGACTGGTTGATTCGCCAGTACTTGTCCGCACGAACCAGTGACGTGCCAGTTGAGTGTCACGGTCGTCCCAGGTGTGAGGTAGGCGTAGAGCCACTGGTCGGTTGGTGAGTACCAGGCATCAATGAACCACTGGTCACCATTGACCGTGTCGTTGATGGGCCCCGAGCCCTTGAGGCCGGTGGCGCTCCACGAGGTGGTGACGAGCGAAGCCTTGTCCGGGCTCTGGTTGGTGGCGAACTCACCGGCGCAGGCCTGGGTAAAGGTGACGTAGACGGGCGACGCGGTGGCGGCCGCGTACCCCTTGCTCGCCGCCTTCGACGCTTCGACGCGACACAGCCCCGCGCCGCTGTCGGACAGGGCGCCCGACACCGCACCAATGTGACAGCCCGTGCCAATCGTGCTGAAGCGCACCGCGCCCGAGCCCGATCCACCGGTGGTCTTCATGGCGACGGTCGTTCCCGAGACGGCGCTGTGCTTAGAGGCCTTGAGCACCAGTGGTGCTTGGTGGCGCGTCGTCGCACCAGCGGACGTGGTCACGGCGCCGGCAAGAAGTGCGGCGACGGAGATCGTGAGTGAGGTAGTGCGGAGGAACCTCTTTGGACGAGACGAAAGGGACGTTGGTGAAGCCCCTGACGCGGTAGGCACAGCATTCATGAGGCATCCCTTTTTTAGTTACAGCAATGCCCAATGCCTACTACAGAATCTGCCGCTCCCCTGCGCTCTAAGGAATTCGACAACACAGCCCTGCCGCCACGTTGGCGGCAGGGCTGTGCGTCGTTAGGACAGAACGCTCACGAGACGATTGTTTGCCGCTCGCTAACTTCCGAGAACTACGGTGCGCTCACCAGCGCTGCCAACACCTTCAACTCTGGCGTCAGCGCGTAGTCCACAGCGCCGTCAATGCGCGGGCTGTTCTGCAACACACCGTCGGTGTGCAGCTGCTGCATTTCGGCGTCGAGCTGCGTCATGACCTTGGTCGAGAACGGAATGAACGTGTTCACACCCGTCTGGTAGAGCACGGCCGCCAGTCCCTGACCGAGTGCGTTGTTCAATGATGGCTGCACCGAGAAGAAGGTCTGGAAGATGACGTTGGTGAACGCGGCCGGGTTCTTCAAGATCCAGTGGTCAATCTGCGCCTCGTCGTAGAGGTACGCGGCGACCATGGCCATCTTGGTGGCGTTGTTGGCTTCCGACGGGGTCATCAAGATGGGGTCGTACCCACTGAGGATGCCCGACGCGTTCCCAATAACCTTGCCGCCGTTGGCAATGGCTTCGGCTGCCGTCACCGGACTGGCGACGATGGCGTCAACGGATCCGCTGAACAGTGCCGCGAGGTCGCTTGACTCGGGCAGGTTCACGAAGGTGTAGTTGGTCGGGGACACCTTGGCCTTGGCCAAGAGACGGTCGACCACGTACTGCGAGTCCTGGCCACCCACGAAGGCAATCTTCTTGCCCGCGAGCTTGGCCGGCGTCTTGAGGCCGTGCGCGTAGGCGGTGGGGCTCACAATGACCTGCCAGTAGTTCTGCGGGTTGACGAGCTGGTTGACACCAACAGCCTTGAGCTGCTGGCCGGCGTCGAGGGCCTCGGCCCAGGTTGCACCACTGACGACGGGTGTCATGTCGTCCGCACCATTGATCACCGACGAGATGATCGCCGGACCGGCGAGCTCGTCGAAGTGAACCGAGAAGCCCAACTTGCTCGGGTCAATGACGTGCGCCTGCACACCAGTCGCCCAGAACAGCTGGTAGAAGCCCTGCTGGTCGGCGATGTTCAGCGTCTTACCGCTCAAGTCGATGTAGGGCGTTGCGGTGTAGCCCGCCGGGCACGTTGCCGCCGTGGTGGACTTGGTGGCACCGGTCGCAGCGGCATTGAATTGCGTCGCGTCGGTTGGGTAACAGGTGATGGTCGGCTTCGACGAAGCGGCCCCTGCTGACCCCTGGATGGCACTCGCTGCGCTGACGGTCAGCAACATCGCGGTGCTTACAAATGTGGCCTTGCGCCAGACATTCTTCATACTTCCCCCTTGGTTGGAATACTGCTCTTCCACCCTAGGACGCATGGTACGGCGCATCGGGTATACATGCGCAAAAGAGATGTTGTCGGGAAAGTTATTTTGGTTCGGCGTTACCGTCGAGTAGTTCGCGGGTTACGCCCAAGTACGACAGGATTTCCGCACGGAGTTCGTGGGCATCGCTTCGCAATGTTCGTGGACGAGGTGTTGTAATCGCGACTTCGTGGGCGATGGCGCCGTCGCGCAACACGAACACGCGGTCCGCGAGGAACAGTGCTTCGTCGACGTCGTGAGTGACGAGAAGCGTCGTTGGTTGGTAGACCGAACAGAGCCGCGCCACGAGCGCGTGCATCGTCATGCGCGTCAATGCGTCGAGCGCGCCAAAAGGTTCGTCCATCAACAGAAGCTGAGGGCGACGAACGAGGGCTCGCGCGATCGCCACACGCTGGGCCTCACCACCGGACAGTGTCGACGGCCAATCGTTTTCGTGACCGGCGAGACCGACCTCATTGAGCATGTCGAAGGCGACGTCTTTATTTCCCACAACGCCGTCAAGGCCGAGCACGACGTTGCGCCATACCCGTGATGACTGCACCAGCCGTGGTTCTTGGAACACGAAGGTGCGACGTTCCGGCACGAGCACTTCACCCTGGTCGGGTGCCGAGAGGCCGCCCAGCATGCGCAGCAGGGTGGTCTTGCCACTGCCACTGGCGCCGACCAGCGCGACAAATTCGCCCTGCCTAAGTTCAAGCGAGATGTCGTTGAGCACACGGCGCTCACCGAACGACTTCGAGAGGCCGTTGACAATGACGTTGGCGGTAGTGGTCATCGCACCGCCACCCCTTCACGCCACTTCAAGAAGAAGCGTTCCAGCACCTTCACGATGGCCGCGGCGGCCAGTCCCATGAGGGCGTAGATCACAACGCAGGCGAAGACTTCATAGTTGCGCTGGTAGGCCTGCGACTGGGTCAGCAAATAGCCGATGCCGTTTTGCGACGAGATCTGCTCTCCCGCCACGAGGGCCAGAATCGAAATCACCATCGACAGACTCAGCCCCGTGAGAATCTGTGGCAACGCCAACGGCAGCACGACCTTCCGCAGGAGCGCGAAGCGCTTCACACCGAAGGTCTTCGCCGCCTCCACGACCTTTCGATCGACGTTGCGCACACCGCCGGCGGTGTTGATGTACATCGGGAAGTACGAGGCCAGTGCCACCACCAGAATCTTGGGGGTTTCACCAATTCCAAACCACAAGATGAACAGCGGGATAAGGGCAATGAACGGAATGGCTCGGAATGCCTGCAGCGTGGCGTCGAAGAGTTCTTCACCAATCTTTGAGAGTCCGGCGAAAAGTCCAATGACGAATCCGAAGGCCGCACCAATGATGAGGCCCACCAGCGCACGCGTGAGTGACACCCCAATGTTCATCGCCAGGTCTTGCTTCTCCCACATCACCCTGAGCTCCAACACGGTTCCCCATGGCGTGGGCATGGTGAGTGGCGGGACCAGCGACGACTTCGCGAGCGCGGCCCACCCCACGAGGATGATTACCGGCAGCGTCGCCTTGGTGACCCACGACCACGAACGTCGACGACGTTGGACTTCGAGGACCTGTGGGGATTCGAGAACAACGGCGGTGTTGTTCGGCGTAGACATACTGACCATCCTAAATCGCGGCGTTGCAATTCCTCGATTCTTTCCGAGTCAATTAGATAGTTCTTTCGCTACGAGTGAGCGCAGTCCCGTCCGTGTATCCCGAAATGGTGATCACCTTGGCCTCAACCTTGTCGATGCTTCGAGCAAGTCTCCTACGCCGCGCCTCGACCCTGTCCCAGCTACTCCACCCAGGACCAGACAACGCGAGCCCATCCCAATCGACTTAGGGCATGGACCCAAACTGCGTGATAATCGCTTCGTAACCTTTGGTGAACTCCAACAAAAGATTCTCGATGAACTCATCGGGCGTAAGTATCTCCCCTGAGGCAGCCACCGTCGTCGGCGACTTCCAAATAGCCCAAAACTGGTCGGGTCTCTCCCATCGCCCGCCGAGAACGGGTGCGAGGGCTTGGTTTGCCGCGTCACCAAGCACACCGCGGACATTTTGGCTACAGCGAACGCCGTAATACAGAGCTCCAACCATCGGTCTCTGACCAAGGACGAAGTCTCGCCTCGTATCGAGGCCGATTGCCCAATGCGGTGAAAGATACTCGAGGCCGGGGATGGTCGGAAGCTTCACACCGACATTGATATAGCGCCCACCCTTAGTACCGCTCAAAATCGTTGCTGCATAGCGACCGAGGACCTGATCAATTGCTTGCAGACCCTCTGACCTCAACCAATCCGAAGCGCGGAGGCCATCTGTTGTCGGAACGCCGTTGTCGGTCGTCGATTGTCCGTCGAGGCGAAAGAGATCCTCAAACGCTGGTTTTGACGCTGGGGGCACGATGTCAATGGTCTTGAGCCCCTCGCCTACGATCGCCTCACCACCGAGCACGAGGTACCTTCCTGAAGAAATTCGCTCAAAAATTGGATCGGCCTCCGAGCCACCCTTGTACAAACTGCACCCACAAGCACCACGGTTACCACTCGCATGATCATTTGGCAGAAGACTTCCGGGGCTGAAGCTTGGGTCAATAGTGAGCACGAGAGCCAGAATGTCGCTCGTTCTAAGGACGTCACCCTTTCGGGGGGCAACGGCCCTCTTGATCACGTCGTGATTGCGCCCAAAACTCCTCGCGATGTGTGGAGGAGTTGAAACACGCGACGCTGTCGTGGATTGATACGGCCGCCCACAGTTCGTACAGAAGTTGACATCGCGGTTAGGCGTGACACCACATTCTCGGCAAGGCAGCAGAATCGTGCTCGCAGAATGGGCTCCACAATCGCCACAGAACCTCTCATCGTCGAACAATTGGTGACCATTGGTGCAGCTCATCGACTCCGACATACCACTCCCCCGACAACACTCGATGAGCCATCTTCTCCCAAACTGGTCCGCCAGTTCGAACCACGAGAGTTGAGGCGCCTTCCATCTAAACAATAAGTACGGTCCGAGTCCCGCACCCACCTCGTTTTCTCACCCTGAGCACTGACAATCGAGGTGGTTTCAAACCCAATTGACTTCGCCGTTGCCACAAGATCCTCAAAACAGCGGTCGGCGGAACCGATGACGAGCTTTGTAAATCCCTGGCGGTAATAGTGCTCTAAATCCGAAGCGAAGAGGAGCATTTCTTTATCTGCGCCATTTTCCCCGTGGCCAATAATCAGTGAATGGCGAATGCCGGTCAGCTGTGCGGCGAAGAGAAAAGCGGGATTTCCACCGTCGACAAAAACATAGATCTGATCCTCAAGTGCTGCCGGAAGGGTGCGCACCAAGTCGCCCCACATGGCGACAACCTGTTCTGGATTTGGGCATCGGTGACCGGCGAGGTTACAGCCGTCGATCAAGTACAACGTCCGCCCCACCCTCGATGCACACCGACTTTTTTTCTTTTGCTTCATCGTTCCTCCTAATGACTATAATAACAGAGAATCTAATTCGGTTTTACATCTGGAAAAGGAGTTTTAGTGAATCATCTGAAAGTCAAGGCAGCCGTTAAAGGGTTTGTTGAGCGCTGCATGGCGCAACACAGCCCGCTCCCGCTTAATGATGGCTACCGCTCAACGGGATTGGCAGCCATCGACGCAGTTTTCTCTGCGAACTCTCGGTACGGTGCCGTGCTCAACATCATCCAACGCATCAAGCCAGCACTCGAAAAGGTTGATGCGACTGACCCCGAGTTTGCGTGGTTCGATCTTGATTACCTGCTCAAGGTTCATGACAACGTACGTGCCGCCTATCCGGAGTCATCAACTGAAAACGCCCTCGCCGACCACCTCTACTTCAATCGAGCAGTGATCGGAGGGAATCGAAAGTCTCTCGTCGTCGAGTCACTCGCCCGTCGAATTCACACTGCGCACAACCGCATTCCACGAATCGAATCACGATTAAACCACGTTGCTGAGTTCGATGTCCTTTGGTCACGAAGTAATCGGTTGGTTCTTGGCGACAATTTGATTGCTGACTTACAAAAGGTTTCAGGGATCGGACCCGCTACCGCTCGATACTTTTTGCTGTTGATTGGAGGGCCCTACGTCAAGCCAGACGTGATGACCATGCGATTCGTTTCTCGGGTGTTAGGTCGAGAAGTTTCGCCTGACGAAACCTCTCGGTTGCTTGAGCGGGCGATCAACGAATTAATCAATGAGGAAGGGTGGCAGCTCACCGTTCCCCAGGTCGACCACCTCATCTGGTTATGGGAGTCGGGGCGGTTGCACCTCGACTAACTAATCACCAATCTGTTGGTCGACGCCCACCGTGATGATCCACCCTTTGGGTATCGATTCCTCGCGGACGAACTGGTGGTGAAGGGCCACACCATTGGTGAACGGCGTGTTTGGCGACTGTGCTCTGAAGCTCAGATCTGGGCGAGTTTCGTCAAAAAATCCCGTTACGGCAAGAAACCGGGGCCACCGGTCCACGACGACCTCGTCAAGCGTGACTTTCGAGCGACCGAAATGAACCAGGTGTGGCTGACTGACATCACTGAACACAAGACCATTGAGGGAACCCTCTACATGGCCTCGCTACTCGATGTGTTTTCGGGCC
>Ga0208622_1000523_pt1 | contig 15282 bp, 16 predicted proteins | sample CryBogCBH12Jul09_FD_184621 | JGI IMG/M metagenome (GOLD analysis project Ga0208622, IMG submission 184621) | Freshwater microbial communities from Crystal Bog, Wisconsin, USA - CBH12Jul09 (SPAdes) | ecosystem: Environmental > Aquatic > Freshwater > Lake | place: Crystal Bog, Wisconsin, USA... | reverse complement strand
ACCAATTCGTGTGCGCCCATCTCGTTCATACTTAATTGCGCCTGCTGCTAAGGTGTCACGACGCTCAACAACATTGTCAATTTCACGGACGTTTTCTTTTAATCGTAAATCAGAATAAGCGGTAACGTTTCCGTTAAATGTAGTGTTGCCGCTGGTATCCATATTCATCAGCCAAATACCGCCCGCTGGACTATAAAAACCGTGCGTACCGCCATTGGACATAAAAATACAGTTATTATTTGTATTTACAGACCAACCCTGCCAGCCATTTAAGCCGGGACCATATACACAAGCATTACCATAACTCACATTTCCATCGGTCGGTTGAACTCCACGCCCATAAGAAGCAAAATAAAGTCCAGCAACGCCATTAGAACGCCACCATCCATCGGAATTATTGGTGTACGCTGGTGCGCCTGTTAGATATGCCGCATAAGAAGCTGCTGTTGCATAGTTTACAGACTGTGAACCAATGTTTGCAGATGTTATTAAATCAGCAGTCCAATTTATATTGTTTCCATTTCCACCGCCAATTTTTGCTCCTGCACTTGAATAGTTAACAGCAATAAAACCTTGAGTATCGGATGCCCCCCAGCCAATAGAAGTTCCGTATGAACCCAAACCAGAAAATGGCGCTGGTGTACTGTTCCATCTAGTAGTCGCTATTGCGGCGGCATTTGTTGTTGTGCCAAAGTATGTGCTTCTAAAATTTCCAGTAGTTAAACCATCAATAGAAGCAGTTGGAGTTAGCCTATCAACCATTAAACCAGTGTTGCCAGTAATAGACGATACTGTTGCGGAATTACCAGAGCATGAAGTAGATGAGCCAGCAATATTCATTGTCTGACCGCTAATAGCTGCGGCTACTGCCGCCGGGGTGTAACTACGAATGTAGTAATCGCTAGAATTAAATCCAGCAAAATAACCCATGCCGGATGCGTTTCTTTCCGAACCGCCGCCTGATGTATAAAAATAATTATTTTGAATATATCCGTTTACATCACGCTGAACTAATGTATTTGCACCACTAGATGCAGAATACCCGAGTGAGGTTGTCCATGCCGAACCTGTTGATACGGCAACGCCAGCCCCCGGATACACTGTTGGGCCAGTTGCGCCACTATATCCAGAATAACCGGATGTGCCCGTTGCGCCAGTTGAGCCATTAATGCCGCTGAATCCTGAGTATCCAGAATAGCCAGAAGTTCCTGTTGATCCGTTGCTACCGCTGTAGCCAGAGAAGCCAGATGTACCATTAGAACCGTTTGTTCCACTATATCCAGAGAAGCCAGATGTACCATTAGAACCGTTTGTTCCACTATATCCAGAGAAGCCAGATGCGCCATTAGTACCATTTGTTCCGCTGTAACCAGAATAACCGGATGTGCCCGTTGCGCCAGTTGAGCCATTAATGCCGCTGAATCCTGAGTATCCAGAATAGCCAGAAGTTCCTGTTGATCCGTTGCTACCGCTGTAGCCAGAGAAGCCAGATGTTCCTGTTGCACCATTTTGGCCACTGTATCCGCTGTAACCTGATGTACCTGTTGCACCAGTGGCGCCATTTATACCGCTGTACCCGCTGTAACCAGAGACGCCTGTTGAACCATTTTGACCGCTATATCCACTAAATCCACTATATCCTGATGCACCAGTTGTACCGTTTTGGCCGCTGTACCCAGAATATCCGGAGATACCAGACCAACCAGAAATACCAGAAAAGCCACTATAGCCGCTTATTCCAGACCATCCCGAGATACCGCTGTATCCAGAAAATCCAGACCAGCCAGAGATACCAGAAAAACCACTGTAGCCAGAAATACCAGATCCACTATATCCAGAGATGCCGGATCCGCTGTATCCAGAAATGCCACTAAAACCAGATACGCCACTGTAACCAGACGTGCCACTATAACCAGAAAAGCCGCTAAATCCGCTTGCGCCTGTTGGGCCAACTATTTCGCCAACGTTGTTCCAAACTAATCCAGTCCATACGTACAGATCGCCGTTAGAGTCTACAATATATGCGTCGTTTGGTAGATTTCCTACCAATGGTAGATCTGCAGGGGTAGCTACAGATCCTTTAATATTAATTGAGGTTCCCGGAGCTCCAGAGAAGCCGCTGTAGCCGCTTATACCCGATCCGGAATACCCACTATAGCCCGATGTTCCACTGGAGCCTGATAGGCCGCTATAGCCGCTTATACCACTGTATCCAGATATGCCACTATATCCAGATAAGCCAGAACCACTGTAGCCACTTATCCCCGACCAACCGCTGTAGCCACTATAGCCGCTAAAGCCACTTATTCCAGACCAACCAGAAATTCCGCTGTATCCTGAATATCCAGACCAACCGGAGATACCGGACCAACCAGAAAAACCGCTAAAACCGCTGTATCCAGAAATACCGCTAAAACCGCTATAACCAGATAAGCCAGAACCACTGTAGCCAGATATTCCGCTAAAACCACTGTAGCCAGATATTCCGCTAAAACCGCTGTAGCCAGATATTCCGGAAAAGCCAGATATTCCAGATTGGCCGCTATAGCCAGATATTCCGGAAAAGCCACTAAAACCTGAATAGCCAGAATATCCAGAAACCCCAGAAAAACCTGAGTATCCAGAATATCCAGAAATACCACTAAACCCAGAATAGCCTGAAATTCCAGAAAAACCGCTTAGCCCTGAAGCTCCACTAAAACCAGAAAAGCCGCTATAGCCTGAGACACCAGAAAAGCCGCTGTAGCCTGAGATACCAGAAAAGCCGCTGTAGCCTGAGATACCAGAAAAGCCGCTGTAGCCTGAGATACCCGAACCACTGTAGCCCGATTTACCACTATATCCTGAGATGCCAGAAAAACCACTATAACCAGACCAGCCGGATACTGGGCCGACGACTTCTGTTGAGCCGTCGCTGTAATAAATAATTAAATCACCGTTTGATGGATTGTAAACGATGTTTGTGATCAGTTTACCCGGCGAGGCAGCATTAGCGATCTGCGAAACAGACGCCTGTTTTGTTACACCACGTTGTACAATGGGTACCTGCTCGTCACCCGTTAGCGGGGTAGCAATTGGTAACTGTGTTATTGACTGATCGGCCATGTATTATGCTGTGTAAGTAAAGGCGCCGTGAGAGATGCCGTTTCCAAATGGGGACATTGCTGTTACGTCAACTAGACCAGTAACAGGATGTGCAGGAACAATTGCTGTAATTTCTGTGGAATTAACTAAAGTAAATATCGCGACAGTACCACCAAATTTTATAGTAAAAACATCCGTAAAGTTTGCGCCTGTGATGACTACTGAAGTCCCCCCAACTTTTGAACCAATGTTTGGAGTAACATTGTAAATGTATGGGTTAAGCGTCATTGGTGATGGAACAATGTTACTATTTTTGTTTAGATCACCAGTATTATTGGCGTATGTGCCATTGGTGCCCTCAATAAACATAGAGTTATCGTTAGTAAAACCGTTCTCTGTCATAATTTGATTGCCGCCGATTGGGCCGGTAGCAATGTCTACATCGGGGCGGGGAAAGCGAAGAGCAATGTTTTCAGTTTGTAGTGCTGGAAGACGCCAGGGGTCAAAGTTATCTAGGTCGTCCTTACACACCCGCATCCCCGGAAAATTGGGGTCGGGCATAAGTTCTGTGTAGCCAAACTTCCTATTGCAGCGGTCACAGACCGCTACAGATAGGACAGAGTTACCACGGGTGTCAATGTAGACAGGCATTTAACTGCCTTATAGAGCTGAAGGTAGTGCTTGGCCGTCGTTTTGAATCAAGAAACATTCAACTGCAACACTAATAGCAGCTGTACCAGTACTTGTCGAAAATTGAATTTGAAGATCTGTTTTTTCAGTAAAAGGACGGGGCATTACACGCTGTGCTGCATAGAACTGGGTAAACGGAGATTGTTGTGTTACGGACACTACACCAGATGAAGAGACGCTTTGATTTCTGTACGTTACATAGTTGGCATTGTTGCCATTGAACGAAGTATACGCGTTAACTCGACTTAAATACAAAGTATAGCCAGCTGGTACAGTGTAAATAGCCATTTGGGTTCTACCAATACCAGTATTAATCTGTGCGTATGTTGTAGTATTTGTTACATCTTTTAATGTAACTGCACCAGATGGGTTTGATGCGCTACCAGAAGTTACAAACATGCTATTAATTCGGAAATATTTGTTTACTGTTGGTACAGCAGTCGCGCCGCTTAATGTTAGTGTTTCAGATATTTGCAAATAATTTGCATCTAATCCAACAATGGTAATTTTAGCAGTATCACCAGAAGTACCTGCTAAATTCATAGTAATAGCAGAACTTGGGTATGTATAAGTCGTTGCGTTTTCCCATAAAGGAATAACTGATGTTGTTACAGAGGTTTGGTAACCATAAATATTTACGGTGCTGTGGCCCATAATTTGAGTACGAGCAACTTGAAGGTCAAAAGGCTCATAGGCCCCGACTTTAGTTACCGACTCAATTGCGTATGGTGTTGCTTGAAGGTTTGTTACTAAATTAGACATAATTAATTTCCTTTAATGTTGAAGTAGGGGGCCGTAGCCCCCTAGGCAATTAATTACGAGTTTGTGTAGCCAGAACCGTATGCAGTTGTAGAACCGTCAGTGTTACGGGCTGTGTACTCAGCAGTGAATGTGCCGGCTAAAGAACCAGTTAAAGCACTAACAGTAGCTTGGCTAAATTGCAATGTTGCATCCAAAGGACCAATGTTAGCTAACAGAGCTGTAGCAGCTGCAGTAGTAGCAAAAGCAATAGAGATAACACCACCGTTAGTTGCTGTTGGAGTAATTGTGCCAATAGCTGTAGTTGTAACAGCGCCAGTTGATGGGTTAGTTACGAGCAAATTAACAGTAACTACACCACCAGTCAAAGCTGAAGGGATAGTTGTTTCATAAAACTTAACGTTTTCAATGATGGAACCGGCTGGCAACACAAATGGAGTAGCAGTTGTTGAACCGATATCATAAGTTGGAAGAACTACAGCGCCAGAGGTTGTGGCAGCAACAGGAGCAATAAAGCTCTGTTGTGAGCAGCGAGCTGCACCAGTGTTATCTGGAGCGATTACGCCGTTGTTTGTTGGGTTGTTACGCTTAAAAATGCGTAATGGAGTTGTAAATGTTGATGACATGATATTTCCTTAATCTCAGTGGGTATCCCAAGCTGTCTCTGAGTCGTCTCACCGGGAAGTTCGGTGGTCAGAATGGGATGATTCTTCCTATACCTACTAATGCAAAAAACAGACTAATTCCGCCCTAAAATGCAAAAAAGCCACCTTGTGGGTGGCTTTTTTGTTATTGCTAGTGGTTTTATTACAAACCAGCTGTTCCAAAAATGTTACGCGCATCGTGCCAACCTGTAGCATAACGCTCAGTGGCCTTATAACGCATAGAATCAGTTTCGAAATCGCCTTCCATGGATTTCTCCATGTTACGGCGGTTAACGAGCATGAGACCATTTTCAGCATCAGTCTGAACCCACCAGGCTTTGCTAGAGGACAAACGTGTAACCACGTGTGTGCCTTTAGGCAACATGCCTGTTGATTTGATTGGGTTCAAATCGTTGTCAGCAGTTCCTGAACGGAGAACAGACTTCAGAATTACTTCTGATTGGAACTCGAGTGCAGGTGGAACTACTAACTGTTCAGCTTTCAGACGAATACGCTTACCGTTGTTGTCAACAGCAGAGCGAATTTGAATCAACATCTGTTCAACAGAAGTTTGGCTCAAAGAAGCAGCTGTAGATAACTGGTTAGAGTAAGAACCGCCGTTAGCGATTGGGTGAGCAGCGTTGATCAAAGTTACGCCATCGCCACCGATGTAGCCAGGAGTGAAAGCAAAGTTCAAAATGTTTGCACATAATGTTTCTTTAGTTTCAATCATTGACTGCGCCAAGTGTTTAGCGAAAGTTGAGCCGATACGGATGTGATCGCCGTCTTCCATCAAAACTTTGGTCAAGGCGTATGCCAAGCCATAGATTTGGTAGATGAAACGGGTGATGTACAAAGTACCACCTTGATCGTAGCTAACTGGAGTGCCGTCAGGCATTGCAGGAGCTGCGTTCATACCATAAAGCATTACTTCTTCGTGGTAGTTACGTGGAATACCTTGGATCTCTTCTACAAATCCCTTCCACTCGTCGGCGCGTTGTTCATAAACGCCATCAAAGACTTCGTTGATAATCGGTTCGACTACCGCACGAAAGTCGGTACTACGCATTGGGGTTGCCATTGCTTATCCTTTCGTATTAATTAAACGGACGTCGACGGAGCGGCGAACTGGTTGTTGCAGATCTGAACCTGAACGATTGTGTAGGCATCGCCCCAAGCATTGGTATTACCAGCTGGGTATGCTACTTCACGTCCCAATCCAACTACGCGAACTTGACCTTGGTTTGTACTACCAACAGCAGTTGCAAGCAATGCAGTAGTAGAGAAACCAGCACCACCGTTACCGATAGCATAGCCATCAGCAGTAGTATAGTTAGTTGTTGTGTCGAAATTGTATTCAGTACCGATGGCAGAAGCTGTTGCTGAGCCGTTGATTTGAGCTTCGTATACGATTGCTGGGTCAGCGAAGATCCAGAAAACGATATTTGTAGAAGCATCAAGTGTCAATTTAGAAGCATATTTAGCTACTGAACGACGACCGTCAGAGTTGGTGTACTCTACGCCGTCAAATACGCCATAAACTTTACCGCTTGATGCGGTTTGGTTGGCGATAGTCAATTGGCCAGAAGAAGTAATCGCTAAAGGTTGATACTGCCAGAAAGACTGGCCAGAACTCAAACTGTAAGGAGCACTGTAACCTGAAACACCAGTGACATAGCTGTTAGTACCGGCGAACGGTACTGCACGATCTAAACCACTTGGGTGATACGCAGGCTTCAGACCAAAGGGTTGAAATGTTGAAGACATTTATTTTCCTTTGTTATTTTTGAAGATTGATATTAAAAGCGAACATTAGCGTTTGCTTTTGCGGCTTCCTTTTCCATTTCCAAAATACCACCTTCAAGAATTGATCTACCACCTTTACCTTCTTGAGCAGAGCTCCGAACGTTTGCGGTAATATTACGTTGATGCTCGAGGGGATCCTCAAGATGCAACATTTTCATCACTTCTTGATAGATTTCTTCTGGTAACTTGAAGAGAACCATTTCATTACAACTAATACAGCCTTCAAACTTGCCCGAGCTCATTTTACCTAGTCCTTCAAAGCCTTTACCTAAATCCGAGGCTTTAACTGGTTCATAACCCAACGCTATGCGTTTGTCGATACTGTCATACGTGTTGGTTGTTGATAACCAGCACAAGTGGAATCCGGGAAGGACTCCGTTTGGCAAATCCGGCAAAGCCGAGTTTTGCCACTTATCACGAAACGCAGCTACACGCTCCTTCTTGGATAATGTTTCTGGATCGTCATTAGCGATCCGTTCTTTCGTTTCTTCGACTCGGTCTAAAAGACGGTCTTCTAAGTCACGTTTAATTCTTGGGTTCGTTGCCATTTTAATTAACCTTTATTTTGACGATCATACGAAGCATAAGCTCGGATCATTTTGTTTCGTTTTTCTGTATTATCCCATGCGCCTGCGTCTTTAATTGCTTGTACACGTTCACGGCTTAATGTGATTGTGCCAGGCTTTTGCGCTGTTGCATTAGATGATCTGCTTGAGGCTGTTGGGCCTGAAGAGCGCCTACCTTCTTTACTACCTTTACTGGTGTAGCGGTGTGGTAAACGGGACTGCAAACGATTATCTAGCTCCTCCCAATACTCAGGATCACTTGGATCCCAACCATCGGTTACGAGCTCTTGGTCAACTACTTTGGCAATTCTACTATCTGTATCTCTAGCTTGTGGATCATACCAAGAGTTCTTTTTAAGCCATTTTGTGGCATTTTGTTGAACTTCTGTTGCGATTGGGTTTGGCACATTCTGTTTTGGTGACTGTGCTTGGTCCACTTGCTGTTTTTTGTAATGCTGAGCTTGGTTAAGACGTTGTTTAGCGTCTGTTAACTGTTCTAAGTATTCCATTTGACTTACTGCATCATTAGCTTGAGCTGCTTGAAGCATTTTCATCTTAGCGTACTCAACACGAGTGGCTTCGTCTTCGATAGCCTTGTCTAGTTGTGCAAACTCGTAAGATGATGCTGTGTTTTCAACCTTAGCTAAGCGTTCTGCAAGTTCTGCATTTCGACGCTCAAGTGCATTAATCTTATTCTTTGAAGAAAGATCGCGCTGTTTCTTTAACTCTTTTTTGAGTCTTCGCTCTTCACGACGAGCTTCACGAATTGACTCGCGTTCTTCGTCAGTCTCTGCTGCGTCCATTTCGTCGTCGCCGCCATCTTCTTCATGGTCGCCGTCTTCGTTATCTTCGTGTTCTTCTTTTTTGTGTCTAGGCTCTTCTTGGTCCTCTACTTCATCTGGGACCTCCAATTTGGCGAGCACTGTGCCATCTTCCCGTTCCTTAATAGGAACATCTTTATCATTATCTGCCATACATACTTTCTACAAAGTTATTAATCAACAAACGCTTTCATTTTTTGTGCTGCTTCAAACGATTTGATCTTGGAGATCACTTCACGCGCTTGCAGTGTAATAAACACCACAGCCGCGCCATCATCTTCAGGTTGCACTACGAATCGATCGCCGCCGTACTTGATGGTGCGAACTAAATCGCCAACATTACACCAATTGCCTTCCGGCCAAGGTGTTAAATCGTCTGGACTCTTATATGCTAAGGGGCCAATTCCACGTACTTTAGCTACTGTCTCGTTATAACGAAGAGTTTGCTTGGTTTCATCCACAAGAATGATACCGCCTTTACTTGTTGTCTTTTCCCTGCGCAATTGCACCAGTACTCGGTCGCCAAGAATCTCTACACCGGGGTCTACTTCAGGAAAACACTCTAATTCTGAGCGTAAATCTGGTTCTTCCCTACTATTAAAATCAATCGCCATTCGGCAATCCCTTTCTGAATCTTACGATTCGTCGTCTTCCGTCAAAAGTTCGTCAATAATGTCCAAAACTGCTTGAAACCCCTCGGCACGGCCAACTAAGCGTTGGTAGTCCTCAAAATTGTTTACATTATGACCCGCAGTGACAGCTTCTGCGATTTTTTGCTTTTCATTTCTCATGCGAGAAATAATTTCACTGATAAAGTCTTTCATACTCTTACTAATGCAATAAAGGCGAAAAATCCGCCCTTAAATCAATAAAAGTTTCCGCCTTTAATATCTTTAAGGTTCTTACTTTGACCAACTTTGCTGTCTTTGGCCATTTTGTTGCCATTAAGAACGGCATTATTAGCGCGTTTGGAGCCTGAATTACCTTTGTCGATGGTTGTTTCACCAGGACCACCAGCATAGCCAGGGGTACCAGTCATTTTGTATGATTTGCGGAAGCCTAATTCGCCGCCGTCTTGTTTTTTAGTTGCCATTATTGTCCTTGTGGGGGTTGTGGGGCTGCTGCTTGTTGTTCTTGTTGCTGTTGTAGTTGTTGCTCATGCTGCTGTTGAGCCTGTTGTATTGCTTGTTGATGCTGTTGGTCAGCTTGTTGCAAGCCTTGTTGGTGCTGTTGGTCTTGCTGAGCTACCTGTTGCTGGTGGGCTTGGGCTTGTTGCTGTTGATCTTGCTGTGCTTTTTGAGCTTCAATCTGGTTTTGAACTTGCTGAGACTGTTGTTCAAACTGTTGTTGCTGTACAGCTAAACCGTGCTGACGTATGTCTGCCTCTGAAGTTTGAATGGCTTCTTGCGCAGACTGATTTTGTGCTGCATCAAGAGCAATTTGCTGTTGGCTCATTTGCGATTTTGCATTAATCAAGGCAATACGCTCTTTAGCAGAGTTATTGATGTTAGCCATAGCAATGTCTGTAGCATTACGTTGGTTATCAATGCTAGTTTGAGTACCGTACTTAGCTTGAAGTTCTTGAACTTTTTGCTGAAGTTGAGCGATTTCCAGTTGATAGTTTTGTTGCTGTTTCTGTGTTTCAAATTGTTGCTGAGTCTGAGCTTCTGCAGCTTTACGTTTTGTTTCTGCCATCTGTGTTTGCATAATAACCGCAGCAGTTGGGTCAGACATCATTGCAGATTGCTGTTGAGCCTGTTGAGCTTGAGCAACTTTCTGAGCCAGAGCTTGAATTTGCTGGATATACGGAGCTAAATTGGTTTTGGCGTCGTTATCTACCATACGTGACGCCAATGCAATTGCTTTTTGTGCATCGCCGTCAAGTGGTCTTTCTTTATGCAACTCAAATTTGTCTTTGCCGTTGCTAGCTTTTGCTACATAGCCACGCATTTCTTGCAAATAGTGCAATGTTAAATGCTGCTTAATATGTTCTAAAGCGTGTGGGGAGAACATAGGCCCAATAACTGGGTTACCACCGTAGGCAGGATTGTTTGCGTATTCTAAGTGAACTTGAATGTGGGAAATATGATCTTGGTCTGGGAACGCAGCAGCTGCTTGCCCCATTGTCATTGATACGTTTTCCAATGCTGGATTAGATTCAACCACACCTTGTGGGTTTGGTAATACTTCTCCAACCGCTGGAATTTTAAGCTGTCCTAAAATTCGTGAGTAAACCGCACGAAGGTTAAACATTCCTGGGGGCGCAGTAGACGCCATTTGTAAAAGTGCTTGGTTCTGAGCAAGACGCTGGGTCTCAGAGAAAATGTTAGGATCTGATACTGGGCGTACATCTGAGTTGTAAGCAAAGTCCCGAACTTCAATCTCTTCGCCGGACTGATTGTCCATTTCATCCAAGTACCAATGATTGATACGTGAAACGATTTTAAGAGATTTAGCTTGTGAACGGTGTAAACGGCCATGGATGCTAGAGAATACTTTAGCACCTTGCTCAATAAGAGCTTGGGTTGTGCCCACAGGCATTTGGTTGTTAGCTTCACCAATCTTTTCTTCTGCTGTTGTTACTACACCTTTAGCTGCAGCAGTTAACCAACCAAGCAAATCATAAAGAACGCTTGATGGTGGATTAAACGGCATTGGCATTGCGATCTTACGTACATCATCAACACCAGGTGCGCCTTCAATTTCTACTACTTGGGTTGGTTCGATTCGGTCTGACTGCCCACCAATTCGTCCACCTTTAAGTTTAAGCATTGTCTGGCTGTTGTTGATATGAGCAGCATCAAGCAGAGCGCGCAAAGAGCCAGTAAGAGCAGCGGAGAGACCGCCAATAAGATGAGGCAGTCCGATAGCGTAAGCTCCACGCCATGGGATAAATTTGAACTCCACGAACCAATCCAGCTTCTCAAGTTTTTCATCGCCGGCTTCCCAGTTACGGTAGAGTGACAGAACCTTAGAAGTAGTTTCGTCAATTGTTAAAATATATGGGGCACGTTTGCCTTCTGTTTCTGGATCTTCTTCCATGCGCATGAAACATGTAATTTCATAGATTCGGCGCAGGCCGTCAATGTTTTTGGACGGTAGATCTTTACCTTCGATTTTGTCGTTGGCTTTTTGTGATCTGGTTTGGTCGTTAAGCGGGGCATCTGAAGAGTAATCAGAATCAATATCACGGTAAATACCGGACTCAACTCGCTGTAGGAAAGTATCTTCAGTAATGTCTTGTACTTCAGTTACACGTTGAGCTGTGTAGAAGTTTGTTGATGACCAAGGTAATAAAATGTTATCAATCGGCACCCATTCGCATGTTGGACGACGTTGTTCATCGTCATAGCGCCATTTAAGGAATTGGGAACCGCCGAGTGGGAGCTGGGTCAGCAGCTGCTCCATCTCGTCACGGTATTCTGGAATTTGCTCAGTGAGCTGCCAGTTCATAAAAGTTACTTTACGATCGGCTGTATCTTCTTTTCGTTTGTCGGCATCGCCTTTGATGTTCGATTTGACAAGTCCGTCGGGCGGTAATAGTTCTTTTGACGAGGAAGCTGCGAAGTCAACGCAAGCCTCGGCCATGACGGGATGCACAACTTTAGAAGCACCGTCGAAAGTAGCACCACCAGGAGCGTCCTTACCAAGGCCGGTCCTACGAAGTCCTTCTTCGTACTGTTTATCCCTTTGGGACCGCGATTCTGTATCAACATCAATCAAGTCCAAATATTCGTTGGCAAGGGAATTTAAAGTTTGCTCATCAAATTCTTCTGCCAAGTTTGTATAGAACTCGGGATTTTTTTGCGGGCCTTGTGTTTCTTTAAAGTTAACTACTACGGAACCGTCATCCAGTTCAATGACTTCTTGTTCAACTTCGTCGTCGTCCAAATCAAATTGTTCGGCGTACGCATCCATCTCGTCGTCTTGACCTTCTTTTTCGTGAAGGTTATCTTCGGCGTCTAAATTTAGCAAGTTACTGCCTTGTTGAATCGGTAATTGTGGTTGTGCCATAATTTCTATTAATTTGGTGGATATATGTTCCTATTCATACTAATGCAAAAAATAGGGGGAATCCGCCCCTTATTGGGCGTATGGATTTGCAGTTCTTTTACGTGGGTCCTCGTCAGCATAGTCATAATCGCGGGCTGGGAGTGGATCTAACCTAATCCAGCCAGAATCACGCAGGACTCGCAGGGCTTGGGATAGTGAGTCAACATAGTCATCATGGCCACCCATTTCTGGGAATGAACAGACTTGGCGCAGGAAACGTTTGGCCCAGTCTGCAAACTCGCCTTTGATTTTGGCGTCTTCTGGAATGTAGATTTTACCTTTTGATACCAAGGGGGCTACGATATTAAGACGCTGTACTTTATCAGCCCTGCCAGGATTGTAGGCTCTTACAGGCACCCCAGAGCCCTGTAGCTCTTGGATAAGGGAGATACCTGCTGACTTATCTTCCATGAGGATAAGGTCTGCTTTACGGCCTTTACCGAATGTATTGTCTGCCCCGTATACAACTTCTTTAAAATCTTCAATTACTTTGCGGCGAAGTTCTGGGTAGGATAAATGCTGGTCCCAAGCATCCAATAGAATGGCACAAGTTCCCACGTCGGTGTTTTCAAAGATACCCCACACTGTGCAAGCTGTTGGGTCGTTGTGTGTTTTTTCTGAGGTAGCAGGGTCATAGGAAGCAATAACGTATTCTAGGTTTGGTGTTGGCTTGGAAGCCGGCCATTGCTTAAACATCTTGCGTTTGATAATACCTGCTTGCTCCGGATCAAGAATCTCACCATAAATCTCTTGCCGACCAATGTCGGTGCCGTCGTAGGTTTCTAGCTGTTTGAAAAATGTCTCGGAGAGGTTCGCCCGATTGTCATACGAGGATGCGTTTGCAACGTAGACGTCACCACCGACTTTACCTTCGTTGAGGTCAACAATGAGCTCTTTTGGCTTGGGGGTGGTGGTAATGATTTGCTGGACCCTTGGAAGGCGAGGGTCTCTAAGACGCAATGTGAACTGTACTCCGTCGTATGCTGCGTCAATATAATCGAAGGCACACAACTCGTCAAACCAAGCTCCATGGTATTGTTTACCACGATACCGTTCTGGTTCTGAAGCTGGGATTCCTTGAATGAGGCTTCCGTTGATAAGGGTAATTTCAAAGAGGGACTTGTTGTAATCTCGTATAAGTGACGCGGGTATGATATTGAGAAGACCGGAGTCTCCTTCAAAGCAAGTTGCACGGATATCATTAGAGGTTGGGGCGGTGACAAGCCAGCGAGTGTTGTCGAAGATCCAAGCGCGAATACCAATCCAATGAGACGCAGTGTGCGTCTTGCCAGACCCCCGGCCCGCAAGCATAAGAAATGTGTCATACTCTCCATCCTCAGGTTCCTTTTGGTGTGGCAGTGCCTGTAGCTTCCATTTAATCTGCCAAACGGCGGCGTCAAGCTGTGCTTTAGGCCAGTGTTGCCTTTCAGTAATAAATTTGGTAAGGGTCTTTTCTTGTTGCGGGGTTAACATACAGCTATGAATCCTTCTCCGACCAGGTAACTATTATCAGCTCCTTCGGTTTCAATGTGAACGCACAATTGCGGCGGCAACTTGGAAATTGCTTTGATGTACCTACGTCCTTGGTGTACTAAAGGCTTTGGGTGTGGTATTTGGTTATTTACTAATTGTAACTTAGATCTGAAAATAAGTATATAGCTTTTACGCTGTTCATTTATTTCCAAGGTTGTTTTATGTCCTAATGATTCCACTAGCGCTTGTATCTGTTGGACAATTGGTAGATGCCCGTTAGTAAATCGGAATAGACCGGTTTTCTTGGAGTAGGATTTGGGTTTGGCGCACAAAATACCTTTGAGCAGTTCCAATCGTTGCTCTGCAGAAGCTAAGAGATAATTGTTTGGAATTCGGTACGGAAGGTCAAAGTTAAGGTGTGACTCAATGGTTGGGTGTACAGAAAAGTACTTTTCTCCATTTGAGTGTTTGCCCCGCTCTATTATGGAATACCCGGCGTCTTTAAAGGTTTCGGTAAGGAAGTCGTGGTTGCCCTTAGAGAAGTGCATCCTTCTATTGCGGGTTTCATGGGTAAAGAACCAATAGCCAAAGATGAAAGGAGGGACGGGTAGGGACTGGTGGGGAAACTGAAGTGGCTTGGTGGTGGGTATAGAAAACGCATGGCTCCCATTGTTTTGCATTAGGTTGTCTGCTGGTAAGTCCGAAACTTTTTTAAACTTTAACGGGCGTTTGAATTTAAACTTGCCTTTGTACTGGTCTAGGCGATCACGGTAGCGCTTGTCTTCAATTTGGAACCCAAGGTGCTGGTCGCCCTCCACTGTTAGGTGGTCATTGAATGTGACACGGTAGCAGCTGTCTGACCGGTATTCTTGGACCAGGGTTACTTTTTGGAGCCTACCCTCTTTGTCAAATACGTAATCCCCTGCCCGTAGGTCATGGGCTGTCTTCCAATAATCAAGCGTTAGTATTTTTTGGTTTGCAAGGATTGCCAAAGTTTTTCATTATCCAATAATCTAGCCAATGCCCTAACGGCATCCTAATACTGCTCTCCACGGATGGGGGTAGTTTTCGTATATCAAACCGTTCTGTGACTCTTAGCCTAAACTGAATGTAAGCTGAGGTTTCTTTTGGAAACACTTCGGCAGGTACATCGGCAAGATCCATAAAGTCCTTGTTGGCTACCAACACTCGAAAGCCACAAAACTTTCTTTCTGCATTTTCCAATGCACCTTGTATTTGGTATACATACTTAGTCATACATCAACTAATGCAAAATTGCTTTTGTTTTCGCCCTAATCCAGGAAATAAACATCTCCGGGACAGGGAAGACATAGAAGACAGGGTATATTTATCTATTTTATTAAAAAAAAAAAAAAAAAAAAAAAA
>Ga0208622_1000512_pt1 | contig 15517 bp, 15 predicted proteins | sample CryBogCBH12Jul09_FD_184621 | JGI IMG/M metagenome (GOLD analysis project Ga0208622, IMG submission 184621) | Freshwater microbial communities from Crystal Bog, Wisconsin, USA - CBH12Jul09 (SPAdes) | ecosystem: Environmental > Aquatic > Freshwater > Lake | place: Crystal Bog, Wisconsin, USA... | reverse complement strand
ACCTTATTATAAGCATCGCCAATTGCAGTTGACAGAAATTTAACACCTGACGCCAGCCCTGATTCTAATCCAGATGCGGCTGTTGCTAATCCGCCAGTTAGGCCTGCGGCAACAACTGCTCCGCCGCCTGCGGCAGCACCATTGATAGATTGTGTTACTGCCTGCATTACACCATTCTTTGCCATATTCTCTACTGTGGCCAATGCGGCTTTAGGATTTTGTATTGCAGCGGTTGCCATACTTAATAAGCCTTGTGCTGAACCCAACTGACCTGCTGCAAGTACACCAGGGCCAAGACCACCAAGTAAACTACCAAGTGCAGGTAAAGCAAATCCACCTGCATTGGTTAATGCTGTTGATGCCGAATCAAGCAGTCCTGCTGCTACTGTAGCAAAACTAGTAGAAGCATTTAATGCTCCGGTATTGGGATAAGCAACAACTGATCCGCCCGACGTTGTTAAGTTGTAGTCAGCCAAGTCGGTCACGGTCTGCGGTGCGGCTGTGTATCCTCCACGTCCGTCTGATACAATATCTACACCTGCTGCTGGAGCAATTGGACTTGGTGTATTGTCGTAATGTAAATCAATAAAGCCGCCTGCGGTATTTGTAGTAGTATATCCAGTTTGGTACTTAACAGTTTCGTACGAAATACTCATCTGATGATTCATAAAATCCTGTGATGAGTTGTCATGGTCGCCGTGTTTAAAACTAGTAATGATAGGGTTAATTAATTCGTACTCGCTAAAATTCTTTTGGTATAGACTATAAATTCGTATAGCATTGATATATTGATACTGTTGATAAGCATTTTGTGAATTGTAACTAGCAACCGGACGAGGTGTATAACCCCATTCAAAGCTAGGACGCTCTTGATACTTGCTAATTATTCCGTAGGTGGCATCTGCATAATCACTGTCACGATAAAAGAAGCTATAGTAATCATACCAAAAGCTTCTTACGTTGTCTGCTTGGTCATCATGGAATGTAATGTTAACAGGATCGTAGTTAATTTTATTTTGCACAATGTTCTTACGATTGTAAGCATTGTGTATTTTTGTATCAATAGTAAATTTTGGTAAGCTAACACTTTTAACAATCATACCCAGCTCTTGAGCAGTAAGATTGCTTACGTTACTGATTTGCGGATTAAAATCAAATTCCACATAGAATAGATAGCCCATCTTAGGACTAAGTCTATAATTTCCATCAACAAAGATTCTACTTGCATGTTGGTAATTACGAACATTAACCGTACCGGTTGAACCATCATCCAGGGTCTTTGTTGTCTTAGATGATTGCAGATACTTGTTAATCGAAGTAGCTGGGCCGTTAAGAGAGTTTGGGTTTGCAGGTGTTGCCATATATAATATTTATCCAATAAAAAACCCGGAGATTTAAGTCCGGGTTTTTAGTAAGTTAAATTAAATTAACCAGTGATTGTTGAGCCAGTTGTTTGTGAAGTAACTGTAGTTCCAACGCCGCCGCCAATAGTCTGGATAGCATTGTCAAATCTAATAGTTAATGCAATTTGAACTGCGTCATTACTGCTGTATGCCATATCACCGTAGTCAACTGAACTTAAAAAGCAACCATCCAATTCCCACGATTCAAGAATATTAGGAGTTGTTGTACCATTGCCGCCATCAAGTATATCATAAGTTAACTGGAACTTATAATCAATACCGCTTGGTGCACTTGATTGCTCTAGGAAGTCAAATTGTTTCTGGATCTGCTGACCAACTTGTGTGTTAACTGCACCAGTAACATCATCACGTAGATTGATTGTTGTTTCATCCCATTCAGGTTTACCTTGGAAGTAGACCTTTGAGTTGTAAACATCAAGTGTAACCGGAGTAAATTTAACGCTCGGGCGCTTGATATCAACTACTTGTTTTGTTAACTCTGTGTTGTTAGCAACACCAAAGTTTGTAAAAGTAGCACGGAAGCGATACTTTAATTTTGGCATTAGCAAGGTGCCGCTAGTTGCGCCACCTGCTAAAGGTACTGTAAAATTACTTAATGAAGCCATATTATTCTCCTATACTCTTATTTATCTATTAAGTTGATGATGCGCCAAGTGCTTTAATTGAGCCAGGATTGTAAATTGCGATTGGAATGTAAATAAATTCTACATCGCGGATTGGTTCAATAGCAACGTCCACATACAACTGATCATTAGAGATTGTAAATGGTGTATTGTTACTTGTATCACAGATTACCAAGAAGTCATACAATCCACGTAGTGCTAGGATGTTGTTAAGAGCAAGTTCAAATTCTCTTGCAATAGATTTTCTTGTAATTTGATCATTTGGTTCAAACAAGTAACCAGTACTGATACTTGCAAAGATTGTACGTAAGTAGTTTTCTAAACGAGCAACGTTGACACGACTTTGTGCAGATGATGTTCCACTGCGTGTTTGTTGAGCAAACACTACAAGTCCTACGTTAGGTAGTTGTGTAATAACGTTTACATTTAGTCCAAACAATGCATCACGTAGACCTTGGTTAATACCGTTGTGTACAAACCCACCGGATACTGAATCAATGTAACCAATGTCACTTAGGTTGTCAACTAAACCACGCTTAGTACCTGCTGGAGCAAACCATGGGTAAGCAACTTGGTCATTGTACAAGAAAGTACGTAGTACTGCGTGACTTGCTGGAACAACAACTTGATTACCTGCTAAGTCGTTTGTTAAACCAGCTGGGTAGTAAACACCTAGGTATGGACTTGCAATTTGTGGCAAACCGCCGCCCATTGTGTTATCAAAGTAGTTAGTCAAGTCAATTGTGTTTGGTGCTAGGTCCATTGGAGCATCAGCAATAACGAATGCTGTAGCACCACGGTTATCATTTAATGTAACCATGTCTGGAATTAGCTCTGGGTAACCAGGAGCACAAATCAAGTTGAAGTTGTATACTGGACTTAGAACATCTAAGTTACTGCTAACAGCAGCTTCCATTGCATCAACAACCATTTGGCGTTGAGCCATTGAACCAGCGTTCATTACTTCTTGTTCGTTTAATCCACTTGCTGTAACCCATGCATCTTTAATAGTTGGTAAACTACTTGATGCACCAGGAACTGTTGGTAAATTAGGGAAACTTGTAGCGTTGAAATAACCAGGAACAAATTTCTTAACATTGTAACCACTGCGACGCATGTTGAACAGTAATGTTCCGCGAGCATATAGACGATAGTCCGGAGCATCTTGATCAATATAGTTACTTGTTAACAAGGTTGTAATACTTGGAAGTGCACCAGCAACTACATCAGTAGTGCCTGTACTATCCCAACGTGCATCAGCAAAAATAATACCGTTTGCACTCACGTGGTCTGTGTTGTCAATAGCTACCCATGCACGACCGTTATAACGATATAGACTTGGGAAGTTAGCTAGGTCGCCGCTGTCTAACCATAAATCGCCAGCAACTAAAGGTGTGCTGTCAGTTTGTGTAGCAGGCGGAACTGTTGCAGTAACAATAACGCCTTCTGGGTCAGTGTTACCTAAGTTATAACCACGAACATCACTGGATACGTTTTTGTAGCCATACCAACCATTGCCGTTGTTGATCATAATATCAACATCTGCTGGCTCACTGTAATACCAGAAAGTACCAGTTGCTGGAGCAGCATATGGCGCACTAGCTTGATAATTAATGTTGCCTGTTATGTTAGTAATGTTAGTAATAATAACTTGACCAGTGATTGTACGAATAGTAAATCCAGAGCCTTGTCCGTTTACAAAACCTGCTGCAGTCAATGGAGTTCCGGTTACGTTAGTAAGAAGAATTTGTCCTTCCGATGTATGCGAGATACTAATAGTACCATTGGCATTTACACTAGCAGTAACATACGGAATGTTTGCCGCTAATAAATCGCTTACAAAACTTGTTGCTGTAGTGCCAGACAATGTAATTGTAGTTGATGCAAATGCTGCTGTACCCGGTGCTGTTGATTGAACAGTATAACTATTACCGGCTGTAAATGTACTAGGTGTACCACCAGTACCTATAACAGGTTGTCCTGTAAATGGAGTAAATTTAAAATTGTTTGATGTAGTATCAGCAAGACTGAACTGAGCAAAAGTAGTACCAGCAGCAATATTTGCGCCACCGCCAACTGGATCTTCGGCATTGATTGCAATAGTCGCATTAGCGTATAACGGAACAGTAACTGGAACAAATGATCCAGATGCTGAACTATACTGAGTTAATACTGGATTAAAGCCTTGACCAGTACTAGTTGTTTTCCACCAGATACTTCCACTTGGACGTGGTTGTGTATCAGTTGAATACCAGCCACCAGTTGGGGCTTGAGCAAACGAACCGTAGAACAAGTATGGGCAATAGTATGATCCAACTGTAATTCCACAGTTTGCCAATGGAGTATTAGTACCATCAGTTAAAGTAATCTTACCGTTTGCTGAACCACCAGTACTTGCAGCGGCACTAGTTGCAAACAATTCTAATTGTCCACCAACTGCCGCGGCACTAACACCAGGAATGTTAGCAGAATTAATACTTGCTGCTAATGCTGCCACGGTAGTAGTTGAGCTTGTAGTTACTGTAATAGTGTTGATAGTTAATGTACTACTTGCTGTAATAGTTGGATTCTTAATAGTTCCAGTTACTACAGGTAAAGAATTTTGCCAGTTAGCAGAACCAACTTGTACCCAAGTATTGTTTAAACCAACGCTGTTAGCACTAGCTTTATAAAATAAACGGATAACAGTTGGGATTGTGCCGTCTGTATTAACTAATACCATTGCATATTGTCCAACATTACCAACTGAAGCAATTGGTGTTGGTACGTTGTATGCAAAGTTATTGTCGTTGTATACTTGAGCAGCATTAGTAATACTCAACGGAGTTACTGAGCTGAATGTATTTGTTGTGGCGTTAAGAACGTTGATACCCCAAACTGTGTTGATAGTATCTAACCAGTATGTTCCGTCAGCTGGTGGGCTGTCCGGGCGAACACTAGTTCCGATCAACTGGTCTAAGTCAATATCGGCACGAATAGCAAATAACTGATTACTTAGGCCTAATGCGCTATATGCTGTCATTAAACCGTATTCGTTAATTTCACTACCGTTAATTGGTGTACCAGAAGAACTAATCTGGAAAGTTGGTGTGCCCATTTGTGTTACTAGGTCACGTTGACCGCTGAACGCTAATAACTTACCTGCGTTAGCCTTACTTGTACCTGTAGCAGGAGCACCGTTGTATGTCTTGTCTTGTGCTGTTGCTAAAATTACTAGTGGTACTGAGCCTACGTTAGCATTAACGTATTGACTTTGATCGTTTATGGAAATCGAAATTCCTGGGGATACTAGTGCCATGGTTATATTCCTTTAAAATACATGTTACAGTTATTTATTATAAAGGTATAAAATGTGGCGGTTATAGGTGCCTTGGCAAAGGTTTGTGTGTTTAAATGGTGCTAAATACAGTATGTCTACCAGAGAACTATGCCCTTCGTGTCACACCAACCCTGTTGCCGTCAACTATAAACGTGATGGCATAACACATTACAGAAAACTATGTTCTAGTTGTATAAGGAAGGGAAAGAAGTTAAAGCCAAACCCACCAGCATGGCAACGTTCGGGTTACAAAAAAACCGACCGGTGTGAGAAATGCAATTTTAAGTTTACGTTGGCTAGTCAAAGCATAGTATTTCACGTAGACGGCAACTTAAAGAATAACAACTGGACTAATTTAAAAACAATATGCTTAAACTGCCAGCAAGAAGTATTTAAAAGTAGGCTTGGATGGAAACCCGCTACTATAGTACCAGATTTTTAATGTTGGTGTACAATTCGTCAATGGTACCGTTGTTTTCAATCACTATATCAAACTCTGTGCCTACCCAGGCAGTTTCACTAACGTGAATACCCAAGTCATCAAGCATCTGACGTGCAATAGGAGCTTCTCCCGAGTTTGCATTTTTAGCCAAGTGGTACCAGGTTGGTAATGGCCCACGCTTGACCCATACAATTTTACCGCCTGTATTACGAATACTTTGGATTTCATTGGGAAAACGCACATCACTAATAACAGTATCGTCACTACGACGTGCTAGGCGTGCTTCCAGAGCAGCAATCCAAATATCATCATGGAATGCCTTGCGACATACTTCTGTGCCCCAGTATTGTAGTACCCAACGTGGAGTTAAGTTGGGCATATTTAATCTAGTGGCCCACCATGCATCCACTTGTTCGCGCCAAGCACGAGCTTCCGGAGTTCGTCCTTCTAGCAGTTCTCGATCCCACCCAAATACTGCTGCCACTGCATCTTTAAGTGTGCCAGCAAAACTATCACGACGGTATCCTTCAAAGCCAACCAAGTAGTCAGCAATAGTGTCTTTACCCGAACCAATAAACCCGCAAACGCCAATGATCATAAAAATGCTCCATGTTATAGGAGCATTATTACATACTTAATGGGTTAAGTCAACTATCCCATTAACCAAGTCAGTGGTTGCGAGCCATCAACATACATTCTTAGGTCGTCTTCGAGTTTTTCCATTTCGGTTGCAGCTTCTTGTTTAAGAGCATCACCGTTTAATGCTGATCCGCCCTGCGGTCCAGCAATTTGACTAAACTTACTACGTGCTTCCCCTAGTATGCGCTTACAAAAGCTGTAGGCATATTCTTGAATCCACGGAAAAGCAAATGTATCATTAAAAATCATTTGGTCTGGTTTGTCATTAAAGATCCATAACAACACAGATTCAATTTCGTGTAGGTCTGGATTAGCGCCTTGCCACGGCATTTTGCGAGCAATAACTAGTCGCTTGGTAACTGGATTAAATGTAAAGTTAATGTGGCCACCAAACATTACCATTGTTAATTTTTGATAGTCAACAAATAATTCGTAGTTGGTTAATCCACCAACACGACCCGCAGTCAACATGTATGTGTTTAAATAACCCGAACTGAATGGTTCAAATTGACTAGCAGAAGTATTACCAATGCCGCGACGGAAGATTTGGCGAATGCCTCTAATTTCTTTTGGTAATATGTATTCTTGTGTTTCTGGGAGCAGTTGCAAACTACAGTAACTTTCTTCTGTAGCGTTTTGTGCTTTTTGACGGTACTTGATCAGAGCTTGATTGATGCCCATTTCGTAGTGTTCGTTTTCTAATTCAACGTCAACAATGCCATCGCCTAAACGCATACGAATATAGTCTATAATGCTGGCTCGCATACTGTCAGTTGTATTACCAAACTGCCAATTTGGATCTTGAACTCCAGGATTTGTTATTGTTGGATTACCGGAGAATGCAATTTCACCTGCACCTGTTCCGGTTGCTGGGTTGTACAAGCTAGCCGTAATTACATTATTATTGGCATCAAACCCAGTTTCGTTAGTTACGTTACCTGTAAAAGGTGTTAGACCTGCTGTCATTTATTACTCCGTTATCTAGTATTTATTACCGATAACGGAGTAGTAGGTTATTGTACTCTTAATAAAATCACATCTGCACTAATACGACCGTTGAGTTTTGTTTCAGTTGCTTTGATATCTTCCATAAACTTACGTAATTGTATCTTAGTAGCTTTAGCGAAGTCTTTCAACGTATCGGCAGGTTTACGGAGTGTTTTAGTGATGGATTTGTGCTCATCGAAGCCAATAATGCCGGTTCCTTTGACGTTTAAGGGTCCTTTTAAACTGTCGGCTATATACTTGCCTAGCTTGCGTGTTTTGGTGTTATAAACCCATAGTTCTTGAGCACCAATGATATCTGCGGGATTAATACTGATCAGACGCAGGACTTTATCTTCTTTAGCATACTTGAGCTTACTAACTACTTTCTCTTTGCTGACAGATTTAGGAGCACGTACTTTCTTAGTTGCTTTCTTCAGGCCACGATATTGGATAATGTCGTTTAAGATTTGATCCAGGAAAGCAAAGATGCGCTTAAAGTCTGCAGATTTATAATGACTATATCCTTCAGTTACTTGCTCGTCTGTCTTTTCAAATGCTAGTTTAAGTTCATCAAAACGAGCTTGATAAACTGCTTCGTATTTACTTAATTGAGATTGAGCGACATTATTAGCCACAAAATAATCATAAGGCTTAAAGCTATACTTGATATTTTTAATAAACTCATCGTAGTGCCCTTCTAATTCACCAATGGTGTCTGCTGTTTTTTCATTCATACGATCTTGAATAGTAGGAACGTATGCTTTAGGTGCTTCTACTACAACGTCTAATACTTCTTCTTCCGCTGGGCCACCGGCAATGCTTTTAATAATGTCAATGTCGATATATTCAAGGTGACGTTCTTGCAATGGCATGCCTTGACGGTGCGCCATAATAAGTCCGCAAGTGGTCATTGTTATTGTGCGATCTCCGGCACGTTCAAATGCACGTATTTCGTCTTTGTCAAAGTCCTTAACTTCTTTCATCCACTCCACTACATATTTCTTTAAGTCCTTTTGACTAAAGAAGTAATTATAATAGTTTAAACTCTTACGCATAAAGTGATCAAACTGTTCAAATGGCATGTCTTTTGCACGTTCGGTATCCCAGACTGGTTCCTCACCTACGTACTTTTCGTCGAGCATTAAACTATTGCGGGGTGCCGCTTTTTTAATCTTTGTTGCTTTACCATTAATTTTAATATTAGCCATTTTATTTCCAAAGTTTCAATAGGTTTACAAATTCAGGCCACTCGTTAGACTGTCGAGGAGTAAGTACAATAGCTAATTCAGCATTGTCCATACGGCTTTCAGTTACAATAACCTTACCAGTTAGCTGTTTAAGCATAGCAAACTCTGCGTCTGTTACTGCACAAGTAACTTTCTTAAATGACTTTGCCAGCCACTCTTGATAGTCAGGCATGGAATTAAATTCTAAGTGACACATTAATCCAGCATGTGCCGCGGCATTCATTGCCATACCAACAGGTGTATCCTGCTTAATACAAATATACATTTTCATTGTGTTCTCCGCATCTTCCATTCGTAAACATTACCATCGGGCAACACACCATCAACAACACTATCAACCCCGAGTTTACCTACGTTGTTTTTAACCTGGCTTGACATTACTACATGTTCAAATCCATCGTTGCGTAACGAGTGACTTACCTTTAAGGCTACAGTTAAGTCACTAAATTCTTCTGCGTCTGGCTTGCCATCTCGATCGGTCCAATATACTTTATACATTTCTTTCCCTCACCAATGGTTTATATGCAAACATATTGGCATGAGCATCATATAATGCCATGTGCGGTTTCCATCCAATACAATCTCGCTCTTTCCAAAACCAATCTAATGCATCTTGATCTAAATCGCCCCAGATATTCTTGGTTGTTAAAAAGTCAGGAAGATCTTCATCAGGCAACATCAACAATACCTTCTGCATCAAATACCAATCAGTGCTGTAGTCAAAGCAAACGGTACACTCTTGTTCATAAGGTTGCAACCATTCGTTAAGTTCCCGGGCCACTTCCCAGTGGGTTCCTTCGACTCGATTCTTATGTTGCTTTAATAATGGTAACACCGTTTCGATGACAAACCCGCTACAGGCTTCTTGTCTATAGTCTGTCAATTCAGCATAAAATTCCCGGCCATCTTGGGCTACCAGACCGATTGCAATCAAGTCGCATTCGCTTTCGGGGAAATCGGTAAATTCTGTGTCAAGGAACAGTAATGTCATAATATACTATTATACTTTAATTACCTTATTTTGTCAATAACCCAAAAGTTATGTACTGTTCTATCAAATCTACCCGTTCTAACAGATCTGTTTCGATATCTCGGTATCGCGGAGTACATCTGTTTTGCCTGCGACAATTGATCAATTCCATATCTAAGTCATTCCACTTGCTACGAGCTACTCGCCACATTGTTTGCAAATCTTTGCGTTGGCTTGGACCCATATCAATGATTTGGAAAAAGGCTGTATCTATGCGGTGTTTTAGGGTAGTATTCAGCTCCATACTACATTATAGCATTTTGAGAATTACCGGTCAAGCACAAATATCTTAGATAAATAAGAGTGTAGTTCGCGGGACGGCAATCCCCAACTACTCTAACATTATAAGGCAATGTCAGCAATGATATTTATAAACAACAAATATACCGCGTGGTATAACAACATCATTTCCTCTGCTAAACTGCGGACTAATTCTGGATATACCGAACGTCATCATATTATTCCTAAAAGTTTAGGCGGAGATAATTCAATCGATAATCTAGTAGATTTAACTGCTCGCGAGCATTTTGTGTGTCACTGGTTACTTACTAAGATGGTAAGTGGGGCAAAACAACAAAAAATGGCGTATGCGTGTAAACGTATGATGCATAGTTTTAATAAAGATCAACAAAGGTATATGGTGTCATCACGTGTGTACGAAAATTTAAAACAACAATTAAACATCTTACTCAAAAATAGAGAATTTACAGATGCATGGCGAGAAAAACTTAGCATCTCTGCTAAAATTAGATGTAATAATGAATCGGCCGAAATTAAGTCACGCAAAAGTATACAGTTAGCCAAACTTGGCCGTAGTAAAAAGGGTATCAAAAAGCCATATATGCAAGGTGCCAATAATCCAATGAATATGGCCGGTACTAAAGACAAAATGTCAGAGACTTTTATAGAAAAATATGGTGTTTCTAATCCATCACTAGTGCCATATATATGCGAACATTGTAATAAAACAGGTAAAGGATTAGCTGGCTACAAAAGATGGCACGGGGCTAACTGTAGGTTGATAAATAATTAAACCTTATGGGAGAGATATTTTGAGCAGACTTAGTTTATGGAAAGATGGTAAACATACCAATGATTACAAATTCTTTGACCGCCGAATATCAGAAATGTTCCAACTAGGCGGCACCGGAGTACTTCTTAACAAATACCTGGGTATAAATCCACAAGGTTTATTTGTAACAACTAGTGCTACCCAGTCTGGTCCAGATATTACTCTTAACTTTAGTAATACCACTGGTGTTCAACTAGGTATGTTTGTATATGGCACCGGGATTCCAGCAAGTGCCACTGTTACATCAACTACCAGCACAAGTATCACTCTAAGTTTATCAACTACCACTGCAATCGCGGCTGGAACACAAATTGGATTTAGCCCAGATGCTACTCAACCAGCATACACTAACCAAAGTGAAATGAATATCCAAGACTTGCTATGGACAGAGAACCGTGACCGCAAGTACGATCAGGACGTGTACAAAATGCGTGGCATTTATCAACGTGCCGATCAAGACTTTGACCTAAGTCAATTTGGTTTATTCTTACAAACTGGCACCATCTTTATGGTATTCCATTTACGCGACATGGTCGACATGATAGGTCGTAAGTTGATTGCCGGAGACGTATTAGAACTACAACACCTAAAAGATTACGACGCATTAAATAGTGATGTTCCTGCTGCATTAAAAAGATATTATGTAGTCGGCGATGCAAGTTTTGCAAGTGAAGGCTTTAGCCCAACTTGGTGGCCGCACTTGTGGCGTGTCAAACTCAATCCTCTAGTAGATAGTCAAGAGTACAAAGATATCCTTAATAATATCAAAGCCGGGCCCGATACTTCAACTCCTGTGGGAGATATTTTAAGTACGCTGAGTTTATATCAAAATATTAATAACGCAATTATTACACAGGCTGAAACTGATATCCCATTGTCTGGATATGACACCAGTTCAATGTATATCACCCCAATCGATTCTGCTGGTACTCCAGTTGGCAATCCTATCACTGTCGACAATACTGCAATTACCGCAGACGAGCTTGATGTTACTGCTGACTCTGGTGTTTCCAGTCCTGCTGCCAAGATTGAAGGCTACCTAACTGGCGATGGTAAAGCACCAAACGGTTTGGTAACCGGTGCCGGTATCAGCTTCCCTGCTAACCCAAGCGAAGGTGACTATTTCCTACGCTTAGATTACTTACCAAATCGTTTATTCAGATTTGATGGTAGCTTCTGGCGCAAGATCGAAGACGTTGTACGCACTAACATTACCCCAGGTGCTGCAAACAATGCGACTCAGCGCAATAGTTATGTAAATAACACCAATACCTTTACTGACGCATTAGGGCAAGTCCATAATGAACGTCAGAATTTAAGTCTAGCATTGACACCACGTGCAGACAATCCAGATAACGAATAGAGAATATAATGGCCGTTCAATTTGCTTACGATGCACAAATACGTAGATTCGTATTACAGTTTGTTAGACTCTGCTCAAACTTTCAAGTAGAGTTTGGGCAGGATTCGTCTGGTAATAAAACTCTACAAACAGTTCCTGTATACTATGGAGATGCTAGTCGCCAGGCGGCAATGATCTTGCGCGGCAATAGCGAAAATACATTAAATGCTGTTCCTGCCATGGCTACTTATATATACGGTCTAGTATATGACCGTGAACGTATGCTTAATCCTACCTACGAAGGTCGGGTAACTGTTAGCGAACAGGCATACAACCAATCCACACAAGCATACACTGGTACAAAAGATAATATGTATACTGTTGAACGCTTGATGCCGGCTCCGTATAAGTTGCAGGTTAAACTAGACATCTGGACTAGTAACATAGATCAGAAACACCAACTAATTGAGCAGATATTACCTTTGTTTAATCCCGGATTAGAAATTCAAAATTCTGACAATTATGTTGATTGGTCAAGTCTGAGTGTTGTATTTTTAACCGACGTTAGTTATACTAACAGAACTGTACCAATGATGGGCGATGATACTACCATCGACATTACTACCTTAACATTTGAAATGCCAATTTGGCTAAACTTGCCTGCTAAGGTTAAAAAGGCCGGTGTTGTTACGCAAATTGTTGCTAGTATATACGGCAACGATGGTGGATTAAACCCAGACATTGTAACAAATTTACAAGGGCTAATGAGTCAACAAAAATTCACACCGCTATCCTACGAAATTTTATATATGGGTAATACCTTGACACTATACCAAGGTCCAATTAGCACCGACGACGGTAACATATATGGTGAGAAAGCCAAGTGGGACGGACTAGTAAATCTATATGGTGCATTAACCAATGGTGTAAGTCAAGTTCGTTTACAGTTTACTCATTCCGATGGGCCACATGAGATTGTTGGTACTGTGGCATACGACCCAACAGATTCTGCTAGTTTATTGTTTACTCCAATTTCCGCAACACTACCGGCAAATACCGTACCTGCGGTGAATGCAATTATCGATCCAATGAATGTAACTGTTAATAGTAATATTTTAAATCCGGCGACCGGAACACGTTACTTGATTTTAAATCCAATTGGCGATGCTGATACTTTTCCCGCAGTGGCATGGCAAGGTGCTGCCGGCACCAACTTAATTGCTAGAGCAAACGATATCATTGAGTGGAATGGAGCTTACTGGACTATAGTATTTGACAGTAGAGAACCTGCTATACAATACGTAACCAACTTGAATACTAGTGTTCAGTATCAATGGACCGGTACTCAGTGGGTCAAGAGTTACGAAGGTGTTTACAAGACTGGCGAATGGAGTTTGGTGCTATAATGGCAGACAAGCATACAGAAGGTTGCGGCGCATTAGTCTACGCCAAGAACACTAATCGTTATCTTTTCTTACTACGCAACAGGCATCGACAACAGGGCTTTTGGGGTATAGTCGGTGGCAAGATTGGCGCAGGTGAAACTGTTATACAAGGTCTTGTTAGAGAAATTAGAGAAGAAATTGGTGTTGACTACACCAAGAAGAAATTCATTCCTTTAGAAACATTTACCGCAGACAATCAAAAGTTTGTCTACTACACTTTCTTAGTAACAGTAGATGATGAGTTTGTTCCCACACTAAACGAGGAACATAGAGGATATTGTTGGGTTGAGTTGAAGGACCACCCAAAGCCCTTGCATCCTGGGCTCTGGCGTAGTTTTAATTTTGATATTGTTAAGAAAAAGATTAAGACCTTAGAATCAATATTAAATTAATTCTCTGTAGCAACTGATAAAATTCCAATATCAGCTTCAATAATAAAATCTCTATAATTAATCTGTCTAAAGTTTACCAATGGGGTTATTCTGGAATGTACCCAATGCGTGTCGTATTGCATTACACGCACAAATTCTACATCAGAATAGGTAGTAATAACATCACAAAGACTTACTGCAAAGAATTCGCCGTTGTCTGTATCTGCACTGGTTGGATAGCCATTTGTATCTTTATAAATATTGTTCATTGTGCTTAAATCATCATAGTGATCATACCCAATTAGAAATACTTTTTTGTGTCCATCAAAGCAGGCCATATACGCTGCAATAGCGCCGGCATCAATTTGAACGTTTTGCGGAATTAAATAAAACTTACCAGGATACTCTAATACTTTGTCTGCTGTAGAGTAAACAATGTTATCAGCTGTATAGTCAGAATTGGCAATTTCATCAACTATTACATCGCCGGTTGCTATTAAAAAGTCCGGAGTCATGTCACGATATAGTGCGTTGCAACCATAACTTTGTAATCTGTTGGCACCAAGTAATCCACCTTGGTGTTTAGCAATATACTGTAGATCAAATCCCAGTCGACTTTCGCCGTTGCCAATTGCCACTGCTTGTCCAGTGGTATATGTATTTGTAACACTATTTGGTACAAATTCTGTTTCTGGATTCCACTCACCGCTGACCAAATTAAGTTGAGTAACAATGTTTTCACCTGCATAGTTAGCGCGATAAATTTGTTTAAGTTTTTGCATTTAAAATCTTCCCACGACCACTTCTATGGTCTCTATAGTATTAGTATTTATCGCTTCCAGTGCTTTACCCACCACACAACCAGGTACAAACTGGCTATTATCAATAGCTTGTGCTACACCTGCTATTGTGCTTGTTACTAAAACTGCCCCTTTTGTTACGGGACCTTGTACACGGCACGGAACACGCCCAGTTAATGCTACCGGTAATCCTTCTAATTCTGAATTCATTAAATAAGCAGGATTGGTAGATATGATACCAGCAACGGCCGTATCATGGCTAGTTGTTGTTACTGTAATTTCTGCACTACCACCAAACACAACTACCGTGCCCGGGGCATATTCTGAATCTGGGGTATAATTTTCTGCCAAGTCGGCGTATTGTGCTGTAGTTGCTTTACCACTATACACACCAGCAGATGATATATTAACAACCGATGCCATTGTTCCAGCGGCTGTTCCAAACGCAAAATTTAAGTTTCCTCCTGAGTTTGTTGAATATATCCCAATGCCACCAGTGCCATCTGTAAACGACAGACCGCCGCCATAACTGCCACTTGCTTGTAAACCGTAATTGCTTGCCGTAGTTGGTCCAGCATTTGTTCCACCAACTATCTTAGCAGCACTTGCAGTACCGGAGACTGTTAATGAAGTTAATGTGCCAACCGATGTAATTGCAGTTTGAGCAGCACCAGTTACTGTAGCAGCACTACCATCAATGCTTATACCAGTTAACGATTGACTTGCACTTGCACGATTTAGTGCTATTGCAGTTGTGCCAACATAAACAGTTGATG
>Ga0208622_1000508_pt1 | contig 15567 bp, 15 predicted proteins | sample CryBogCBH12Jul09_FD_184621 | JGI IMG/M metagenome (GOLD analysis project Ga0208622, IMG submission 184621) | Freshwater microbial communities from Crystal Bog, Wisconsin, USA - CBH12Jul09 (SPAdes) | ecosystem: Environmental > Aquatic > Freshwater > Lake | place: Crystal Bog, Wisconsin, USA... | reverse complement strand
CTCACTTGCATCTTTTGATGGCTACAACATCACCCTGATCCCGCAGAAGGATAACTCACCAACGCATCTCGACCTGCTGGTCGATATGCACCGGACACTGCCGATCAGATTTTTCACGATCTTTGTTTCCCTACTCATGCTCTTGGTGGCACTTGGATTCCTTCAAATGGTGATAAAACTGGCGCGAAGCAATTCTCCACCCGACATCAACGAAGTTGCGTTCGGTGGAGCACTTCTCTTCGCCTTCCCGGCCATTCGCAACATCGAACCTTTTGTCCCACCCATGGGAGTCCTCAGCGATTTCTTCGGCTTCTTCTGGGCCGAATCAATTGTGGCGGTGGCACTGATCGTCCACCTCTACTGCTGGCTCAGGAGAAAGCGGCACGAGTAGCAGAAACACCAACGCCACTTACCCCACAGTTAGGTTTCTCCCCCTACTGGACCAAGCGGTCCGTAGTATCGCGAATGGGAGCCGTTTTTGTGGTGACTCTTGCCCGGATGAAAGGGATGAGATTGAGCCAGGTGTTGCTTCCAAGTTACCGCGTACTGATCCGCTAAGGGTCGGTCATTGGAAATAACTAGTAAGTTCTCGGCATTGAAGTCTTCTGCACTCTTGGTGAAGTTGAAGGAGCCCGTGACCACCTTGCTCCCATCGATGATCATCACCTTGTCGTGGGCGATCCGGTAGGCAGAATCGATGTAGGTTGGTATTCCGCTTTCTGAAATCAAATCGGCTTCCGTCCCTCTCGCCTGCTCCTGGCTCTTGTCGAGAATCACCTCCACATCGACTCCTCGCTTCTCAGCCTCTATCAACGCCATGGCTATCGGCTCCGAGGTGAACGAATACGCCTCAACAAGAATCTGTTTCTGCGCACCCTTCACCGCCCGCACCACCGCCTCCGTGCATCCCCCATGCGGACTGAAGTAGACTTTGATATCGGGGTTGATGCTCTGGGCGTTGAGGGAAGAGATCATTCCCAAACACAAAAGCGACACTCCGCCAGAGAAATTCATGATCACTTTTGAAAGATTCATACTGTTTCCTCGGAGCTTATTACGTGCTCGTGAAGATCACTTCTCCATCCTTCAGGGAGGCCGCATATTCAGTACCTAAAGGGTTTTCTGACCCGAGGAGTAGCTGTGAGAGAGGCTTGGTGATAAGCCGTTCCACCGCCCGCTCTAGCTGCCGGGCTCCATACTCCGTGCTGAATCCTTCTTTTATTAGGAGATCAGTCACCTCGGGTTCCAGATTGATCCTGATTCCTCGATCAGCAAGACGGTTATTCAGATCAGCGATGCATTTGAAAACAATCAGGCGAACCTCTTCGGTACCCAGAACATCGAACTGAACTACCGCTGAAAGTCGGTTGATGAATTCGGGCCTGAGATGCTTCTTCACGGCCTCATCGATCTTGGCTTCCCGCAGGGCACTCATCGCCTTCTCGTCATCCTCTTTGGCTCCAAATCCCATCTCCTTTCTTGGAGCGACGACGGAGGCACCGAGGTTGCTCGTCATGATCACGACGGCATTACGGAAACTGCACTTCCGCCCTTGTGCGTCCGTTAGGCTTCCCTCATCGAGGACTTGAAGGAAGAGATCCAGGATTCTCGGATGCGCTTTCTCAATCTCATCCAAGAGCACCACGCTGTAGGGCCGCGTCCGGATTTGACGCGTCAGTTGCCCCTCTTCATCGCATCCCTTGTATCCCGGAGGGGCTCCGATGAGCTTGCTGACACTGTGCTCCTCCATGAATTCCGACATGTCGAATCGGATCAGACTCGCCTCGTCGAGGAAAAGAAGCTCGGCCAGAGCCTTGGCCAACTCCGTCTTGCCGGTTCCCGATGGGCCGACGAAGAGGAATGATCCGATGGGGCGATGCAGATTGCCCAGCCCGGCATATGCGAGACGGATGGCATCCGACACCGCGCTCTTAGCTGACGCCTGCCCCTTGACCCGAACCGACAGATCCCGCTCCATATGAGACAGCCTTGCCTTCTCATCCTGCATCAGGATTCCGTAGGGGATCTTGCAGCGATTGGCCACGGCACGGGCTACCTGCTCCCTGCCGACAGCCTCTGTCCCTTCACTGGAAGAAAGACTTGCGAACCTCGCTTGCGCGGCTGCCGTGTCGAGCAGATCGATCGCCTTGTCTGGCAGTCGGAAATCCGGCAGATAGCGCACCGACCAGTTGATCGCGGATTGGAGCGCATCATCCCCGATGGAGATCCCATGATGCTCCTGCAGGCGTTCGCGCACACCTTGGAGGATTTCGAGGGTCTCGGCTACGGAGGGCTCCTCGATATCGATTTTCAGAAAGCGACGCTCCATCGCGGGATCCTTTTCGATATGGAGCCTGTACTCGGCAATGGTCGTGGCACCGATAACCCTGATCTCCCCACGGGCCAGTGCCGGCTTCAGAATATTCGCGGCATCCATCGAGCCACTGCCCCTTCCAGCCCCCATCATCAGGTGAATCTCATCGAGAAATAGAATCATATTGGGATCTGAAGATGCCTCTTTGATGACACCCTGCAGACGCTCCTCGAACTCCCCCCGATACTGGGTTCCTGCCACCAGCATGGCCAGCGACAGGTCGATGATCCGTGCCTGCTTCAGCTCATCAGGGACTTTCCCCTCGGTGATTCTCTGGGCCAGCCCCTCGACCACACCGGTTTTTCCGACCCCAGCCTCGCCGACCAGAATCACATTCGATTTCCTACTCTGAAGTAGAGTACGGGCGATCTGGAGCATCTCTTCCTTCCGCCCGATCACGTGGGATAGCTTCCCCTCCTTTGCCAACTGCGTGAGATCTAGGCCGTACTTTGAGAGCACGGATCGCTTCACCGGCTTGTCCGGCGGTTGCGGTTTACGAATCGGCCTCTCCTTGCGCTCTTTAACCTTATCGCGGAGAAGCAGCCGGCTTTCACCATCTTCAATGATCAGGGTGAGTAATTGATCCTCCAGCCTCTCCTTAAATGCTTTCTTCTCCTTGCCAAGCAGAACAATGCATTGATCCAGTGTCTCATCTGCATGGCTCAACAAACTATGCAGCACATGGCTAGGTTTCACCGGATCCTCATACATGCCAGATAGATTACCTCCTGCTTTGAAAGCCGCCCTGAGATCAGGATGTCGGGAAATGGGCCTGGATGATGGGGCCCCTACCTTGCCAAGACTCTTGCGGAGAGCCCTGCGCATCTCGAGCGGGGTAGTATCGACGGACTTGAGTGCATCCGTGACCATCTCGAATTCTTGCCCGATCTGCTCCTCCTGCGCCTTTATTTCTGGTTTGGCATCACTCAGTAATTTGGAGAGATCGAGATCGCACCCCTTGCAGCATCCAATCCAGAAATGGTTTGGAGTAATGGAGGAGAATCCAGCCTCAGAAGCCTCCATCTCTGCAAGAGACCAAGCAAGGTTGAGGGCTATGGTGTTCATTCGGGATACGAATTAAGTATAGTTCGTTGGAACTTCTGAAGATGATCAAAAAGTGATGATAATTCGTCAGCAAGAGACTGCGGATATCCAGAATTTAAAAGTAATCTCAGAATATCCTGCGAAGTTTTTTTTATTCGGTATCTATGAACAACTTTCACAAAATAATAGAACCGCTTCCAATCACACTCATGAAGTACCTCTTTATTGGACAGTTTCACAAATGACTCAAATGCTTTATGTGCTTTAGGTGGTAGTGTTGGTTGAGTTGATTCTTGTGTCTGAATAGTAATTCGGAAACGTGAAGAATAACGCTTATTATAAGATTTAAGTATACTGCCGACTATCCTTCTAATATTTTCTACATATTCACAATAGGAAGGGTGATCACCCACTTTCCACCCTTTCATTTCAACCTCAATATTTTTTTCTAAGCGTGGAGAATATATTAGTTGGGCAAATATTTTATTATTATCTTGATGAACCTCAAGGATTTCATTCCTAGAATAAGCATTGCGCAATGCTGTTTTCATTCCATGTTCAGATATAGCAATTTCCCCAATCTTAAAAAAGAAATCCTTATGAGACTCAAGTATGGAAATATTTGCATTTGGCAGGATATCTTCCATATGAAATCCTATAAAAGACTACTTAACACCTAAAAGCCATTTGGTAGACGCGATATCATCATCCCAATTAACCTCTGGTGCAAGGAATCTCTTCTTATAGTTATGCCATTCTTCATGTTCTTTATTTGAAATTCTATATGCGCACATCGAGGCAAAATGATGTGATCTTATTTTATCAAACTTAGAAGCTGGGGTTTTACATTTCTCGGGTGCACTTGCTTCAGTAGAACAGTGATAAGCCCAAAGTTCATTTTCTGCCTCATTACCGATTTGATGATAAACTAGGCCCAAACAGTAATAAACTTGAGTTAGATCCATAAATGGATCTTTCTGATTTCCTTCAATAATACTTAAATATAAATCTTTACCAAGATTTAGTATGGTTTTATTTGCATCAGAACATATAGTTCCCATGGTGATTACAGTATGGGTTATATGATTTATTATTTCAGTGTTTTGCATGTAATTAGAGTCTCTCATCCATACATTTGTGGCTGACTCTAGGTATTTTGCACATACATCCAAAGCCTCTGGCTTTCTTCCTACAGCAACTAGATTTTCTGCTTGGGCCTTGGCCTTCTCAAACTGCATCTTTAGCGTCAAACACATCAATTGAGGATTTTCATTTATGTGCTTAAGCAAAGCATCGTACGATTCTGTTTTCTTTGGTTTTAAAAAATCAAATAAGCTCATAAAAAACAATGTTATGAGAATATGCCAAGCAATCCTTTGGTTTTTCTGTATGAGTGGATTAACTGGCTCCGCAATATTGAATAATTATTCTGACGGTGATTATGATTTACAGAAATAAGCTGAAAAATAACATCGCATATTTTATTATGTATCTTTTCTCTCTTTAAAAGATCCTTTGCTACTTTGATATATTCCCCTGATCTAAGTGTTGCCTCTCCTCGCGCTCCTTCTTTAAATGGCAAATGACCTGTCAACATTTCTAGGTAAATCATTCCCAAGGAAAACATATCTGATGAAATTGATGATTTTACTCCAAGAGCGAACCTTTCGGGGGCCATGTATTTAACAGTACCAATATTGTTTAATGTTTTTACTGCTGAATCAGTGGTCGGGGGTAATCCAGCAATCATATTTAGTCTATGATCTTTAATGGAAGCAATTCCCCAGTCGGAAACCATAAAACGAAACTTATTCAATTCATCTTTAGATGATGAACAGCAGTTCATCATTCTTTTTATATCTAAATGGTAGAGAATATTCTCCGGTTTCAAATCCAGATGAAGGATTTTATCCTTATCATATGCATATGATAATCCGTCTATTAGATTTCCAAGAATATCCGTTGCTTCTTTAAGCGGAATTTTACCTCTTTCGTTGAGGATGTCACGGAGTGATCCAGGACACCAATCCATACCGGCAACCCATCCTGCATCAGTACTATCAAATATTTCTAGAAGACGGATGATATTTAAGTGATTTAGACCCGCCCAAACTGTTAATTCTCTCTTATATAATTGAATCTCACTGATTGTTGACCCCGGCAGTACAACTTTTAGAGCAAGCTTTAAACCGAGCAGACTTTGATGATGGGTTTTATTTTCAGTGTCCTTCCATAGTAAAAGTACAAATCCCATTCCTCCACGTGCAATTTTATGCACAACATAAGGAATGCCTCCTACGACGATTCGATCGTCCAGTTGTAAGTCGTAGAAGCTTTCTTGTTCGTGCGTAATCGTCCTCATGATTATTTGAACCCCTTCAGCATTTCTCCAGCATCCTGGAACCTTTCTTTGGTTTTTTTACTTAAAGAGCGATCAATTGCGATAGCCAATCCCTTCGAAAGGGATGTAATTCGTTTATGAATCGGAACGGTCTCATCATTCAGCACGACATCGAGCGGATCTCTGCCCTTCGAGAACATAAAGGGGTATTCTCCGGTCAGTAGGTAATAGATGCTTGCTCCCATGCTGAAGACATCGCTGACGGGCTTCACATACTTGAAGTTGATGATCTGCTCCGGCGGCATGAAAACCGGAGTGCCGGAGTGTCCTCCTGTCACGCTCATGCCGCTCAGGCCCGCGAGCTGGAAGCTCTTCGAGAGGCCGAAGTCGGAGATCCTTGCCGTGCCCCGATGGATCAGGATATTTCCCGGCTTGAGATCCCGGTGAACGAATCCCTGCTGATGAGCGTAAGCCAATCCCTCTAGGGCCTGCAGGACCAGCGGCATTACTGTGGTCAATGGAAGGGGGCCTCGGTTCTTCCGGAGCATGTCCTGAAGCGATCCTCCGTCGCAGAGCTCCATGGTGAAGTAGAAGCACCCTTTGTTAGATCCGCTCTCCAAGAAGCGGACAATATTCGGGTGCTCCAGTTGGAGACCTACCTCCATTTCCCTTTTGAAGCGCTCAATGTCCCGCTCCGAGGCATCAGTCTGGGAGAGCATGATTTTTACGGCGACGGTCTTCCGGTCTTTCACCCTCACCCCTTGGTACACAGCGCCGAAACCACCGCGCCCCAGCTCCTTCTCGATCCGGTAGCCGGGAATCTGAAGTAGGGGGGCTTTCTTTTCCGCGCCAAAGATGAGGTCGAAGAGCTTCTCGGGTGACAGCTCGGACAACTCGCCTGGCCGGAGCCCAGCCGCCATTTTCGGTCCTCCAGCATCCTCCTTGATCGAAACGGCAAGTTCGGTCTGTCCTACGGCGACGGTATCGCCGTGCTTGAGATCAATGATCGGATAAGCGCGTTTTGCTCCCTCCTCGGGTGTTTCACCCTGAGCTCTGCCGCCCCATTTCTTGCCGTTAACATGGGTTCCATTCAGGCTGCCGAGATCGCGGAGGGAGGCCTTTGGCGGGCAGACCTCTAGGATGAAGTGGTGACGGGAGACCTGCGTGTCATCAGGAAAGCGGGCATGACAGTCCTCCATACGACCAAAAAGGAAGGTGTCATGCTCCGTAAAAGAGAACTCCCTGCCCTTGTCAGGGCCTTTGGTTACGGAGATGTTCACAGGCATACCATTGTTCTACGTTTGAGCCAGAAAAGCGTCAACCAAGGGTGGGCTCATGCCTGATGAATGGACTTTAAGAGTCCTATGGAATCAAGTCCGGCGAATCCCTGTGATGCCAGTCGCTCCTTGAGTGACTGGATGGCAACTGTGGCGATCCTGTGTACCCCTTGTTTGGTCATACCGAGTTGTTCTCCGATTTCGGAATAGCTCTTCCCCTCCGAGACGCCTGACAGAACCACCCGGTACTTCTCAGGCATTCCCTCCATGGCCTTTCTAAGAGCGGCGATGGACTCTGCACGGTTGACTCCGGTGGCAACTGATTCCTGTTTTAGATCGGGGGTATTCTGAACCAGATCCGTCTGCGTGGACTCCATGCCTGCTGGGTGATCCAAGACATAATCGTGATGCAGATGATGGCGAACCTGACGGTCATAGAGGCTCCGCAGGGCATTGCGAACGGCCTGGGCGGCATAAGCCGTGAAATCCCCTTTAGCTGGGTGAAACTGACGTCCGGCGGCAGCCAAGGCCTCCTGAGCATGGATTTCGATCTCCCTGTGATCGAGACCTGGGATGTTGGAGAAATCCCGCGCAATTTTGCCTGCAAGGGGGATGAGCTTGGCAATCTCTGCGTCCATAGGATCGTAGTAGATGAAACCGGACACTGAGGCAATTTATCTGCCGAGGGAAAGCCTCTGAGCAGTGAAACGAGGGAGTCCCGCGCGAAGGATCTTCTTCTTTGTTCGCGCAATGTCATAAGCAACGCGTCGAAATTCGACCGAGCCGTGACTCGGGCGATAAATGACGTAACAGGCTCGGTTATCCCCATCCCGTGGTTGGCCAACGGATCCAACATTAATGAGCACTTTCCCATTGAGAGGAATTCGCATTTCACCCTTTCCCGTATACTCAACGACACGTCCACTCGGTGACGCCTGGAACCATTGAACTGGGGTATGAGTATGGCCGCAAAAGGCAAGGTGAGCAGTCTGATAAGTGAAATGCCTTCGGGCCTCATCCTTAGACGTAATATAGTTCCATAAACTCGACCTCTCTAAGGAGGCATGAGTAAAGAGAGCTCCGTTGATTTCCAAGTTGCGAGGAAGGGTTAAAAGCCATGAGCGGTCCGCCTCGGTAAGGCGGCATGCGGAAAATAGAGCTCCCGCCTGAGCCGTTTCATTAAAATGAATTGGGGGATAAGCGAAGCAAGCAGCCTCATCATGGTTGCCCATGACAACTGGACACGCCAGCTCCCGTATCCTTTCCAAACACGCTCTGACCTCAGAGGCATAGCCAACGATATCCCCAAGGCACATAATCTTTGTAATCCCCTGTGCTTTGATATCCTCAAGAACAGCCTCCAGCGCCTCCAGATTAGAGTGAATATCACTGATGACTGCTATGGCCTTCTCCATTACTTTGAATACGGACGAGGCTACTTATCGTCAACTGAATGTCCCCAAGGATTCAGGCTTAAGGACGTTGGCGGCATGCTTTGTTCCTCAGCGCTCGATGCATTTGATCATCGTAAATACCAATCCTAGGCGCAGGGATTTTAGATGCCGCGCTAGGCGCGTGAGCGAAGCTGTAGTGAACTATTGCCTCGCCGTCTCCCGACGACCTCGCCCCTTCGGGGCTGTGCTCCGCACAGGCTACTCCGTGCCTCCCGGCACTCGGCGTTGCGAGCGAGCAGCAACACCGCGCGGCGGCAAAATCCCAAGCCTACCGCTCCTAGTCCTACTGGACTTTTAGGAGTTCGATATCGAAGATCAATGTCGAGTCCGGAGCAATCACCCCACCCGCTCCACGGGATCCGTAGGCAAGATTAGAAGGAATAAAGAGCTGCATCTTTCCGCCTTCCTTCATGAGCTGAACACCCTCGGTCCAGCCGGGGATGACCCCGTTGAGAGGGAAGGAGATCGGCTCGTTCCTCTTGTAGGAGCTGTCGAACTCGGTGCCGTCAATCGTGGTTCCGCGATAGTGGACGAGAACAGTATCGGTGGCCTTGGGGCTCTTGCCGTGGCCTTCGGTGATCACCTTGTACTGAAGGCCGCTTGGGGTGGTGTGGACGCCGGGCTTGGTGGCGTTTTCCTTTAGGAAGGCCTGCCCTTTGGCGAGATTCGAGGATGCGTCTTGTGCCATAATCGTTGTGGTTGAGAGGATTGAGGTTGCCGCCATGGTCAAGGCGGCGGCGAGGGATTTAAGGTTCATCAAGTAAAGTCCGATTAGCCCTCGAAGGAGCGGATAACGACCGAGGAGTTATGACCTCCGAATCCGAAGGAGTTGCTCAAAGCCACCTTGACCTTGGCCTCGCGTGCCTTGTGAGGGACATAGTCGAGGTCGCATTCCGGATCCGGATTATCGAGGTTGATCGTGGGAGGGAGAATACCGTCGCGCATAGCCAGGGCACAGGCTGCTAGTTCCACTCCACCGGCAGCACCGAGGAGGTGTCCCGTGACGGATTTCGTGGAGCTGACGGGCACCTTGTAAGCGGCCTCACCGAAGGCATCCTTGATCGCCTTGGTTTCGCAAATGTCCCCGATCGGGGTGGAGGTGCCATGGGCATTGATGTAGTCGACCTCGGAGGGTGCGACCTTCGCGTGCTTCATGGCGATCTGCATGCAGCGACTGGCTCCCTCACCCTCCGGGCGCGGGGCGGTCATGTGGTAGGCATCGGCGGTGGCACCGTAGCCAACGAGCTCGCAATAGATCCGGGCACCGCGCTTTTTCGCATGCTCCAGTTCCTCGATGACAACGATACCGGCACCCTCTCCCATGACAAAGCCATCACGATCCTTGTCAAACGGACGGGAGGCTTTTTCAGGTTCATCGTTCCGGGTACTAAGTGCCCTCATGCAGGAAAATCCGGCCACACCCAGCGGTGTGATGGTTGCCTCTGCCCCGCCGGCGATGAAGGCATCGGCATCGCCGAACTTGATGATGCGCCACGCCTCTCCTACGGAATTATTGGCCGTGGCACATGCGGTGACGATCGCCATATTCGGACCACTCAGTCCGTATTCCATGGAGATGAGACCGCTCGCCATGTTGCTGATGATCATCGGGATGGTGAATGGGGAGAGTTTACTGGGCCCCTTCTCAACTAGCCTGCGGGCCTCGGTCTCCAAACTATGAAACCCACCGATTCCGCTGCCGACGATGACTCCAAAGCGCTCCTTGTCGGTCTTCTCGAGATCGAGTCCAGAATCATCCAGGGCAAGTTTGGCCCCGGCCATGGCGAATTGGGCAAACCTGTCGGCCCTCCGGGCATCCTTAGGAGACTTGAACCATTCCGTTGGCTCGAAGCCCCTGATCTGACCGGCAATGAGGCAGTCAAAACCGACCGGATCAAACGAGTCGTAGCGGGAGATGCCCGAGCGACCCTCGATCAGGTTTTTCCAGAAGGTTTCAAGATCGTTTCCAACGGGGCTGATGACTCCGATACCGGTGATGACAACTCTGCGTTCGCTCATAGAAAAGATTCACCGAAAATCGGCGTCCTGCAAATGAGTCGAAGTGAGGCCCGCTTGGCAACCAAAATCTCCCCAAAAAGGGTTTCCGCTGATTCAAATTCCAGCTTGCCCGCACACGATTTCGAGGGTCTTTTTTACCGCATGGAGACACCACCACCCCTCACTCCCGAAGAAACATTCTATCCCCGCCCTGATGAGTCCGCCCGCTCCTGGTGCATCGGGCTTCACCTTTCGGGTTTCTCCGGGATCCTGCTGGGATGGTCGCTGATGCATATCATCGCACCCCTGGTGATCTGGCTTATCAAACGGGCGGATAGTCCCGAGATTGATGCCACCGGCAAGGAGGTTCTGAACTTCCAGATCTCCTATTCCATCTATACCGGAGTCTCGATCATCCTCTGTTTTGCACTCGTCGGCTTCCTGATCCTGCCGGTTGTCCTGATCACATGGATCGTGTGCATGGTGCTTGCCGCCTTGCGCACAAGCAACGGGGTGCCCTACCGCTATCCCTTCACGATCCGGTTCCTCCGTTAAAAGCCCCTTGCGCATCATTGATCCCTGCGGCAGGGTCTAAACCTGACAGGGGGCGTACTGGTTTCGACTCGAAGCACATTGCGCGTTCTGCATGCCGAGGATGATTCGTTGGCCTCGTAAAAAATCGGATCAAACAAAATAAACGCAGATTACGAAGATCTAGCTCTCGCGGCCTAAGTCCGCGACGCTGACACACAGACGCCTGCTATGTGTGAAGGCGACGCCAGCAGGATGGACCCCCGGCGGATCGACCGCGCCGGAGGTTGAATCGATTTCGTGGACGATCGGGGGAAAGCAGCGTGCCTCACCGTGGCCGACCCTCTAAATCCCAAGTGAGGTCAAGCATGTGGACGGACGTCTGATGAGTTCCGGGGACAGGGGTTCGACTCCCCTCGCCTCCACCAGTTTTTTAACGCAAGAAGGGAATCCGACCCTCGGGGTCCTTTTGGGGTATACTTTTCACGGTCCCAGCAGCTAAATGGAATCATGTCGGGATCACTCCAAAAACAGCCTCTTGTGGCACTCGCCCTGACTGCACTCCTTATTGGATGTGCATCGCCCTCGAAAAAAAATCCGACTGATCCTGCGGATCAGATTAGTAAGGGTGAGAAATATTCCACCGGCACATGGCAGGTTTCAAAAAACGATGAGAAAGCCGCCCTCTGGTACAGGAAAGCCGCCCTGCAGGGAGATCCTGAAGGGGAGTATCGCCTGGGACTTTGCTATGAGGCAGGCACGGGTGTCCCAAAAAGCGAGGCTTTGGCTCTAAAATGGTTCTCCATGGCAGCTAAGGAGGGAAATCCTAGCGCCCAGTTCGAAATGGGTGACTGCTACAGACTGGCGAAAGGGGTAGAAATCAACCTAACGAAGGCCTACTTTTGGTTCAACCTCTCGGCCGCCTCGGGCAACCAGGACGCCCGAGATTGCAGGGATGCCCTGGCCAGGCGAATGAGTACGGAGGAAATACTGGAAGCCCAGCGCCAGAGTCAGGAGTTTTGGAGTAATTTGGACAAGACCAAGGAGTAAAGGATTCCAACTTCTTCTTCATTGACACACGCTCTTTTCCCGATATTTTCATCCCTCCCGCTGCATAAACCAATAACCAACCGGGATTTTTTCTATGGCCACTTCCGAAGTCATCCTTATTGAAGCCGTTCCCTCACTGGGAGCCGAAGCCGATATCGTCAAGGTACGTGCCGGCTACGCTCGCAATTTCCTCATCCCCGAGGGGAAGGCACTCGAAGTGACCCCTGGTTCCCTTCGCAAGATCAATCATCTCAAGGCGAAGCGCGCCGAGCGCGAGGCCCGTGAAATCAACGAGGCAGAGGCTGTTGCCGCAAAGATCAACAAACTACGCTTAAGCCTGAAGCTCGAGACAGGTGAGACGGGCAAGGCCTTCGGTTCCATCACGGCAGCCGACCTTCTTGCCCGCTTGGTGGACGAGATCAAGGGGCTTGAACTTCCGAAGCATGCCATCGTTCTTGATCGCCCCCTCAAGGAGAGCGGCGAGCATCAGATTCCGGTAAAGATCCACTCCGAAGTTACCGCCACGCTCCGGATCGAGATTGCGGCAGCTCCCAAGGTTGAGCAACCCGCCGATGAGGAGGAGGCCGGCACCCGCCGTCCCCGCCGCAAGTTGGCTGCAGCTGCTTCCTCGGAAAGCGCCGAGGCGTAATTTTTCCCCAGCATGGCCGAAGGTCCCCAGGACGGCCCTGCTCCGGTCAGCTCATCACCGCAAAGCGGTGCTTCAGCACGTTCTTCCCGAAGAACCGGCTCCGGATCCGCCAACCCCTCCTCTGGCGCCGGATTTTCACAAGGTCAGCGTCTCCCCGAGGCACATCGTCCCCTTCCCGCCAGTATCGATGCGGAAAAAGGGGTTCTTTCCTCCATCTTGCTCTCCCCGAAGGATACGCTGACGATGGCCATCGAGAAGGGGGTTGATGAACAGCACTTTCATCATCCCGCGCATGGGACGATCTACAATGTCCTGGAGGAACTCTGGAAGAAAAACAGCCCGATCGACCTGATCACGGTTACCCAAGACCTCGCCGACAGGAATCTCCTGGAACAGGTTGGAGGCCCCGCCTATCTGGCCAATCTGCAGACCTTTCTCCCGACCGCGACCAACGCCGACTACTACATCGACATCATGCGGGAGAAGCATCTCCTGAGGCGCATGATCTCTGCCTGCACGGCCTCGGCAGCGCGATGCTATGAGGAACAGGGAGATGTGAAGTCGCTGATCGACGATGTCGAGAAGGAGATCTTCAGCGTGACCGAGGATCGCGTGAGAGGGGAACTTCCCGACATCAAGGAGCATGTTAACGCCGCCATCGATGCGATCGAAAAGCTCTACACGAACAAGGGCGAGGTGACGGGTGTCCCAACGGGGTTCAAGATTCTCGACAACATGACCAGCGGGTTGCATCCGAGCGAAATGATCGTCATTGCGGCACGCCCCTCGATGGGAAAGACAGCCCTGGCCATGAATATCGCCGAACATGTGGCGGTCGACAAAAACATCCCCGTCGCGGTCTTCAGTCTGGAAATGAGCGCCCAGCAACTAGTCCAGCGTCTGCTCTGCTCGCGTGCCCGTGTGAATCTTCAGAGTATCCGCACCGGTCTCCTTCCGAAAAACGCCCATCAGAGTCTCTTCAAGGTCTCCCAGGAGTTTGGCAACAGCAAGATGCTGATCGACGACACGGCGGGCCTCAGCATCAATGAACTGCGCGCCAAATCGCGCCGCCTGATGGACAAACATGGACTCGGTTTGATCGTGATCGACTACCTGCAGTTGCTCAAATCTCCCTCGAAACGAGGACAGGAGAACCGTCAGATTGAAATCGCGGAAATCTCCGGAGGAATCAAGGCCTTGGCCAAGGAACTGAAAATTCCCATCATTGTTCTTGCCCAGCTCAACCGTAAGTCCGAGGACCGCGGTGATGGCAAACCCCGTATCTCCGATCTTCGTGAATCGGGTTCCATCGAGCAGGATGCCGATGTCGTGGGACTTCTCTACCGTGCCGCCTATTATGCCAAGGATGAGGAGGAAAAGTCCGAAAAGGGTGGTGAGTCCGAACTCATCATCGCCAAGCAGCGTAATGGCCCGACCGGCGAAGTCCCCCTTACCTTCCTGAGTGAGTTTACCAGGTTCGAGACCCGTGACATGACCCACGGAGAGTCAAACTAAGCCGACTACCTTCTGCGCAGGCTCTGATTGACGTCCGAGTTACTCTATAATCAGTTGCAAATCGCTTTTCCAGAAACCAACACACACCCATGCTCCCTACCAAAGCTTACGCGGCCCAATCCGCAACAACGCCGATCGCTCCTTTCTCCTTTGAACGCCGCAATCCCGGCCCGAAGGATGTCCTTATCAAGATCAGCCATTGCGGTGTCTGCCACACCGACATCCACATGTCTCGCGACGAGTGGGGTGGAGCCCTCTACCCGATGGTTCCAGGCCACGAGATTATCGGAACCGTCGTTTCGGTCGGCTCTGAAGTGACCAAGGTCAAGGTCGGTGACCGCGCAGGGGTTGGATGCTTTGTCGATTCCTGCCGTACCTGCCTCAGTTGCAACGAGGGTCTTGAGAACTACTGCGAGAATCACTTTACCGGGACTTATAACAGCATGGCCCGTGACGGAAGTGGCCTGAATTTCGGCGGCTACTCGGAGCAGATCGTGACCGACGAGCGTTTCGTCCTCAAGATTTCCGAAAAACTCGACCCGGCCGCAGCGGCACCCCTTCTCTGCGCAGGCATCACGACATGGTCCCCGCTTCGCCACTGGAAAGTTGGTCCGGGCCAGAATGTCGGCATCGTCGGACTTGGTGGACTCGGGCACATGGGCATCAAGTTCGCGAAGTCCCTGGGAGCCCATGTGACCTGTTTCACCACCTCCCCTTCCAAGGTCGCCGACGCCCAGCGCCTCGGTGCCGACGAGGTAGTTCTCACCAAGGATGCCGATGCCTTGGCCCAACTTGGTCACCGTTTCGATTTCATCCTGGATACGGTTTCTGCCAACCATGATCTCAACGTGTTCCTCCCGCTTCTGAAGCGCGAGGGAACACTCTGCCTCGTCGGTGTTCCCCCCGAGGCCGCTGCAGTGCATGCCTTCGGACTAGTGATGGGTCGCAAAAGGATAGCGGGATCCCTTGTCGGAGGCCTCCCCGAGACCCAGGAGATGCTTGATTACTGCGCCGAGAAGGGAATCGTGTGCGATATCGAACTGATCCCGATCTCCTCGGTCAACGAAGCCTATGAGCGTATGCTTCGAAGCGACGTGAAGTATCGTTTCGTGATCGACATGGCCACGCTCTAAAGCGGGGTTTTCCCGACAATTACACTAGGAGACTTTCTTTTCAGGCGCTTCCGCGACCGGAGTCACTCCGGATTGATCGCCAGCACTGCTTCCCGAGGCAGTGGACTGAACGCCGGTTGGCGACTCGATTTTAGGAAGCGGGGAAACACCCGTGATCTCCCGGTGAAAATCCTCTTTGGCTTTCTGCAATTCATTGAGGGC
>Ga0208622_1000505_pt1 | contig 15625 bp, 8 predicted proteins | sample CryBogCBH12Jul09_FD_184621 | JGI IMG/M metagenome (GOLD analysis project Ga0208622, IMG submission 184621) | Freshwater microbial communities from Crystal Bog, Wisconsin, USA - CBH12Jul09 (SPAdes) | ecosystem: Environmental > Aquatic > Freshwater > Lake | place: Crystal Bog, Wisconsin, USA... | reverse complement strand
GCATAGTCCCGTCCCCCTGTTATTACAAAAAAAACATTTGTTTCAACTCAACACGACCCGTTTCATGCTGTGACCGCCTACCTTGATATGGTCAGCAATTGCCATCAGCATTATAGGGCTGCCTTCACGCTGCTCTATATATTCAATCCAGCATTGATACCCCAGTGGAATAAGAAAAACAGCAATCTTCCGCACATCTTCCTCGCTTGCAACAGGCGAGCAGACAACCGGCGCTTTGGTTCGCTTTAACGTTTCAATTGCGGACTCGAGAACGAGGAGATGCGGAGCTGGCGCAAAACTAAACAGACCGGAAAACACTGGCAGTTCCAGTGCATCAACGGCCTGCGCCTCTATCTTACGCTGCTTTTTGAGGCTGCCCCAATGCAGGGGATTCGTCTCACAGAGAGCATCCTCATCTGGAATCGACATTTGTTTGCTCTTAACAGGCAATGCATCATGCCAGTGTATTCCACTAAGACCTGCCTGATCGAACAGATCCATCCCGATAAGAGTTCGACGAAGCTGGCGAGGTTCAAAAAGATGCAAGGTACCGTCCTGCCCTAACTTCTCAGCCAGCGCAATTGAAAAATCACTCTGCCCGGGCGCTATGACTACAACCGTCCCCCCCGGCTTGAGTACTGAACAAGCCATATTTTTCTGAAAAATAACAGAACGATCCCATACGTGCTGCCGGCTTTCAAATGGCAGCTTCCGTCCATTCGACGTTTCACAATAACGAACAGGTTTATGCACTCCGTGCACAAATCGCAGCCCCTGGTGCAAAGCAGTATGTTGCCGATGATCCATCGTTTCTTTAAGTCCATTCAAGACCTCAGCTGCATCAAGATTTGCCCATGCCTGAGTATACAGATCCTTGACCTGTTCCCACTCCTTATCATCATTAACCTTGAATTTCCTGTATGCAGGCAGCTCCTCAGCTCCAGGAATAAGCATGCCATGATGAAGAGGATAGAAAGGATAAGCATCAGGTGGTATCGATGCAAACAATCCAACCGTTGGAACATTGGCTGCATCAGCTACATGAATACCAAAAGTATCAACAGTGATCACCCCATCCATTTGAGCAATCAATGCCTCAAATTTTTGTGGTGAGTCTATCTGTTTTGATAGATCCACAAGCCTTGGATGCTCAAAATTCAGTGGTTTGTCGATAATAAGCTGCAGATCCTTATCCAGTTTCAGCAGCTTTTTCGCAAATGCTATTGCGGTTTTTTCCGGGAAACTCCGAAGCGATACACTTGCCTTAGGGTTAAAAAGAATTCGCTTGCCAGCTATACCCTGCAGCAATGGAGATACCTGCCCCCAGGCAACCCATGGAATATTAAGGACGTTACGCTTACGATCAGCAGGAACAGTCGAAGGATTAAGGCCACTCCACCAGATAAACCAGTCCACCATCGGCATTTCCGTAATGCGCGGAAGCCCGATAAGGCCTGTAAAATCAAAATATGCATCATAACGGGCAAAGTCGGTAACAGAAGGCCCTTTGGCATGGAGTTCCCCTATCCAGGGCTCATAGCCTACAATTTCGATATTTGCAGGATTACCTGATGTACATAACAGCATATCAACAATAAAACTTGGCAGATGTCGACGAAGAGTCTCAACAACAACTCGCATCGCCGTCATTCCCATCAACGAATCGCCAAGGTTTGTACCAAACGATGCTACAGCAGCAATCCGGAAATGCTGCTTATGAGGCAACATAGCTTTTAGTGCTGTCAATTGAATCTCCAATGGAGCAAGTTCTTCATGACTGTACATGCCAGGCCCGAAAAAACGAGTACTGACCCTCCCTAATCTTGGAGGAAAATCAGGCCAGTTCAACAGATCCGGTTCACCGACCACTGTCACCTTACCATACTCTTCTATACTGCTCTTATCATCGGGCAGCTCCAGCTTTTCATCAGCAGGCAACTTATTTTTTCGCTGTTCTGCAAGTGCTTTATTCACCACATCCAACTCACCGCCAGTATCAATAAACAACATATCAACCGGCACTCCTGAACTCCCGGATTTGCCACGGTAATGTCGACTGTATCGAGTCGATGCCACAACAACATCTTCAGGAACAAGAAATACTCTCATTCTTACCCTATGTTTTGAATGTTACCCTTAAACTTTAACCCGATATATTTATGACAGTATTTCAACAAGCCTGTTGCTGTGTTTACAAAAAGAATCATAAGTAATTAGCGGAATTAAATGCAAATAAAAAACAGCATCTGCTTCACTGATAACTCCATCAGAACTTATATTACGTAGCAGGTGTGATCTATTCTATCCTCTATTAAGCATAACATTGTAATGCCAACTCCTTCAACCTCATCCGGAACAACCACTTTTTCGCTGAGTGGAGTAAGCACACTTGACCCCTTGCTTAATTCCGATTATCAAAAATGGAGCACCATTTCCGGCTCCACCGTATCGCTTACCTACAGCTTTCCATGGATTAACGGAGCTTCCGCTTTTTGGCAGCCTGATTACAGTTCGAATTTAGAGCCTCAGGCAGCACAGCATTTCTGCTTGAATACCACGCAAATTGCTGCTGTAATAACCGCATTTCAATCCTGGGCAAATGTCGCCGCTATAACCTTTACCCAGGTTGCCGACACCGCGAGTAACGTTGGCGACTTCCGCCTCGCATTTTCATCCGCTGTTGGCTCCTCTATCTGGGGATATTCGAGCTATCCTAATAGCCACCGGGCATCTGCCGCTGATATCTGGCTGAATCCATCCTCTTCCACCAACAGTGATTGGGGTAACGGATCATACAATTACATGTCGCTTATTCATGAAATCGGCCATGGACTGGGGCTCAAACACCCTGGCAGCTATAATGCGGGCGGCGGCACGACTCCCGGCCCATATCTCCCGTCGACTCTGGATTTCAGGACATACAGCATCATGTCGTACAACGACCTGAACTCCCAGTTCTGGGATACAACGCTGCATAAATATATACAGGTTGTACCCGAAACACCAATGGTCTACGACATTGCAGCCATTCAATATCTTTACGGAGCGAATACTGCCTACCGAACAGGAAATGATACCTACACATTTGATCCGTCTCATCCATTTTATAAGTCCATTTGGGATGCCGGCGGCAATGACACCGTCAACCTGTCGAACTTCACTACCGACTGTACTATCGACCTGACACCCGGCCACTACTCATCAATCCGATACAACAATCAGGGAACAGGAACAAACCTCTACAACGGCTCCAATAATCTTGGTATTGCATTTGGCACCATCATCGAAAATGCCACCGGAGGTTCCGGCAATGATTACATCACAGGCAACAGTGCAAACAATAATATATATGGAGGATTTGGCAACGACACCTTCATCGGCGGTGGAGGCAACGACACCATTGATGGCGGCGCCGGAACCGATACCATAGTTTTTACCGGCAAACAAGCCAACTACCTGATTACCCTGTCAGGATCAGGTTTTACCATTAAGGATAACACTGGTTCTTATGGCACGCTCACTGAGATCAATGTTGAAAAAATTCAGTTTGCAGATACTATCTACACATTCGACATAACTCCACCGGCAGTTACCACGTTCAGCCCGTCTGATGCGGCCTCCGATGTACCGATCAACAGTAACATTGTGCTCACCTTCAGTGAAGGTATCCAAAAAGGAGCAGGAACGATCGCTCTGCATACTGATTCCCCAACAGGCCCGGTGGCAGCGAGCTATGATGCAGCAACAAGCGGCAACATCACCATCTCAGGCAGTACGCTGACCATCAACCCCACTCATGATCTACAAAACAGTACCCACTACTACGTAACGCTCGATACCGGCAGCATTACCGACCTTGCAGGAAACAAATATGCCGGCACCTCGAGTTACGACTTCACAACAGTTACTCTACCGATAGCCATTTTAACCGGCACCGCAGGCAACGACACCTTCCATGTTGGTGCCGGCAACAATGCCATTGATGGTGGGGCTGGTGTAGATATCGTTATTTTTAACGGAAAAGAGGCCAACTACGTAATCGCTCCTGCCGCATCCGGATTTTCTATAACCGATAGTATCGGCACAGATGGAAAGAACACTGTTGTCAATATTGAACAGCTTCACTTCACTGATCATACACTTACCATTGCTGCAACTCCAAACGAAACCCTTTTGGAGTCGTACCGCATCTATAAGGCAGCATTTAACCGCTCACCGGATTACGGAGGCTTGGGATTCTGGTATAACGCTATGAACAACGGCGCCACATTGAACAGCGTTGCCAGCGACTTTACCCATAGCAAAGAGTTTACCGATATTTACGGAAGCAACCCTACAGACTCAACCTTTCTTACGCTCCTCTACAACCACGTTTTAGGCCGCGCCTACGACCAGGGAGGCTACGACTACTGGTTAAATATTTTAAGCACCCACCTCGACACCCAGGCAAATGTACTGGGCCAATTCTCAGAATCAGCCGAAAACAAAGCCAATCTCACCGGAATTCTAACACACGGAATCATCTACGAAGCCTATACCGCCTGAAATAGTGAAATAGGGGACGACATTCATATCGTACAGTTGACCCTAAACACCCGGATGGTGGGATGACCCAACATGAACCGGCAAAAAAAGTGGCTAAGGTGACGAATAACGCTTTTGCAGGGTTTGCCAATACGGAATGCCAAGGAGGCTTGATGAGATGATGCTTAATTTTGAAGTAACATAATTTACTTCAAAACGTTATTTTTTTATCGTCAATTCAGGGTTGTGGTTTGTTGATGGCTTTTAGGAATCTTTGTTGGAGGTGGTTCATTTTAGCTTCCAGGAGAACCGGGTCGTATAGGGTATACCTGAGATTTCTATCATAATCCATTAAATGCCGGATTGCTTCATTTGTTCTGCCGGAATTGAAGAGTTTGAAAGCGTGATCGGGGAAATACTCTGCCTCCCAGCAAGGAATGTTGCGGGTATTTTCGGGGGCATTTAAGGTGCTGCACAGTTCGTCCTCAATGTCTGGCCTGTCTGTCATAAGAGTTTTAAACCCCCGGGCAAAGTCGCAACCGAACCATCTGGCGTATGGAACCCATTTATTCGGTCGTTGATCAGCTTCGAACAAAAAGTAATGCTCTGTAACGGAATCACGGATAAGGGATATATTCACAAAGCCGTGCATAAGAGCTCCCTGGCCCAAGAGAGTAATAAGATCCCCTATTGCTGCTTCATTAGGAAAGTATCGCCTTTTAGTGCCAGGTCCTGTTGTCCTGTCAATTACCATCGCACAGACATACTGCAGCAATTTCCCGTTGTTGAATAAAGCCTCAACGCATACCTGCTCTCCGGGTATGAACCGCTGGACCAGGAGTGGCTCCTTAAAATCATAGGCCTCCATAAATCCATAGTATGAGGGCTCATCTTGAAAAATTCTGACACCTTCTCCTCCAGCAGAGTAATTCACTTTGACGACAATAGGCAACCCGAGAGAGTGCAACGCATCAGATGCGGTACACATGGCATCAACCGGTTTAAATTCAGGGCTCTTAATCAAGTAATCACGGCAATACTCCGAGAACCCTATTTTACTCATAATCGATACTACAGACTTATTCCGGAACGGCAATACATCCCAGAGATCTCTTATTTTTTCACGATATATCTTCCAGAGAATCGGGTCATCTCCAATGATGATGTATTGGTAGCTCTTGCCCTTATGTAATTGCAACAGCACCGCTATCAGCGAATCCAATGTTGCGCCGGCATTGATCCAGTTATCGTAAAAACTGTTAACCCTCAGCCAGTAGTTCTCTTTAGGGCATAACAGATCAACATGGCACCCTGCCTGTTTAATCATATAAGGCAGCTCAATAAGAGTGGTCCATTGAAATGCAACAAGCAGCACCTTGGGGGCAGAAGGTGGTACCGGCACTGTTTTGGACACCTCAAGCCGCTTCAGCTCTTGCAACGCCAGCGATCGATTAGCGATAGCTTCAGGGTATGCCGGGTTCAGGGCAAGCGCCTTATCGTAATGTTCAAGCGCTTCACGGTACCTCTGTAACCCCATGAGCGCCAAACCATAGTTGTTGAGTAAACTCGGATGTTGAGCATTTATTTTGAATGCCCGGCCAAACAACTTGAGAGCCTCACGATACTCATCCCGCTGCAAAACGATGGCAGCCAAAAGCTGCAGAGCATCAAAATGATGAGGCTTCAATTTCAATATCTGCCTATAGAGAACTTCAGCCTTGTCTAATTGACCTTGGCGGTGTAAACCAAGCGCTTTTTTCAGCTTGGTCGAGTAAGCATCATGGTGAATACCCTTTTTTGAGGGCGAGTGAGGTGTTTTTGATTGTTTCTTTTCCTTTGAAGAGCGATACATGGCGAAAACCGTCTTTTCATCGATAAAGAATCTGTTGGCAGCCAAAAAAATTAATATAACTAAAGTGGACCAAAATTTATCGATAACTATTAAGGGAGGCTTGGGAGGATGGCTGACCACTTTTGGTAAAAAAGGTCATAATTATGTTTTACTTTTGCCTGATATTCCAGTTTTTCAAGAAAAGGACGGGTGCTGCCCTGCTCTTCATGAATAAGATTCACCGGCACCTGATAAAGATGCCATCCTCTTAATCGCATCTCCATGCAGTAATCAACATCCATGACATAAGACCACTGATATCGGGTATCGAAATCTTTACACATATCAAGTGCTTGCCGTCTGAGATATACACCACCAAAGGTTACCCATTCCGCAATACGAACGCTCTTGTATCGCTCATCATAATCATGTTCTTCCCCACCCTGATGTTTTATTTTTCCTCCATCCGTAAATATTCCTCCTGCACACTGTGTCGCATAATAATTGTTTTTCGTTTTATGCGAAAAAAGGAGGTCACAAGCAATCGCACCAGCATCCGGAAGTCTATCAACGTATGCAAGAAGTTTTTCATACCATAGGTTTTCACGATCTTCCGGCATTGGCGACATATCTGGATGGATGATAATCACATCCTGATTTTGAAATTGCGACCAGCAATGTTGAAATGCTGCTTCGGCGCCAATCATTGTAACGTCATGCCAAAAAAAGAAAGGCAACCTCTTTCCACGCGGCTCATCAAGACCAAATGCCTCACGAACCCGTTTATTATCCTCAGACTTAAGATAGGGGCAGATAATCACCGGTCCCGGCGGCAACGAATTTGTCTCTCCCCCCCCATTGTACGCAGACCACTTTTTCTTTATAACAGGCTCAATGGCCTTAATAAGACGATTGGTACTCGTGGATATATTGTGCATCGTCCGTCCCACATAGTAAGCCTTCGACACCAGATTATTATAATATGGCTGATCCTCATATACACGAATCAAAAAATCAACAAAGGGCTCCAAAGTCTCAATCTTGGGTAATTTTGTGAAAGGTTTCACATAGCATTCAGGTTGTAATTTTAAGACAACCCCTCCTTTTTGCACCATTTCAAAAGCTTCACCATGACCATTAATTACAGCCGGAATACCATTGAGCATCGCCTCAGCCAATAGCCATCCGTCACTAGTTTCCCAGCAAAAACCAGGAGCAAGCAATACTCTCGTTTTACCGTATGCGGTGCGTCGATCAACCGTATCGGAAGTAACAATCACATTTGAAAGCAATTCTCTTTTATCACCCAACAAGTAAGTCACAGCCTTAACAAGTTCGTGCCATTTACCACTGGAATCTATAACTTCAAACTGAATATCCGGACGCCTTTTTTCTAAGAGATAAGCAAGAAGTATAACAAGTCCAGCACCTTTTTCCAGTGAAGGATTGATAAACAACAGACGTTCTCGAGTGTTCTCTGCAGCAACAACCAAAGCTGTATCAATAAACTTACCTACAGGTATTAGCTTGTAAGACTCCTCTTCAAAATACCTATCTGCGGTAGCATGAGAATCAGTAATGATTACATCTACATCTCGGCACCATCTATTACCAGTGTATTTCGATGTCGCCAGATAGGCAACCACAGGAATACCACGATGCTTCGCTCCAGCAGCTACCAAAAAGTCCATAGCCTGATCTCCGAAGAAAAAAACCATATCAGGTTTGAAACTATCTAACACCTCCGTATAGAGTTTGTGCCAGATCGTCTCCTCTTTTGAGGTCATCTCATAGCGGTAAGTACTTTTAGTAACTACCAATGAATGTTTCAAAAAACCATCATGCAATGTGATAAGTTGGCCAATTTTTTTCTGTACATCCACCCAATATTCGCGTAGTCTCAAGATACCGGTTGGGTTGTCAAATATTGTGGCACCAACAATTGCAACCTCATAACCCATGCCTGCCAATTGCTTAAGCATTTCAAGACAAGAGATCGAGGCTTCACTCGAAATATCCAGAAGGCAATGCAGATTTGCCCACAAAATACGTGGTTTTTTTTGTAGTGCCGGGTCGAATGAGGCGATTATTGTTCGATTTTCTATAAATCTAAAAACTTTCCGAAGTTCGTATATATACTTGTCACTTAATCTTCCATCTACCGGAATGAGGTTGCTGCCATCGTTTTTGTAGTAATATTCGCCTATAATCATTTTCAACCCGGCAAAATCGGCAGAGTAGGTCGCACAAATTTTCGACAAAAGATCGTAATACTCATACAAGGTAAGATTGTTGTCGAACGACAATATGTTTTTCGAAACAATGAAGCGGTCGATCAGAAACGAGTTGATTGGGCAACATTTGAACCGAAATAAATCTTTCAGATACTTGTCCTCACAGTTCCCTTTTTTTTGTCCTGAAACGTGTATGAACTCATTAAATACATTCGCATAAACAACGCGGACGGTTCCGAAAGCAATTGCCTTCCCTGTCGAATTGAGCCGGTGAGTAAGGAAACTATAAGCTTCCGGATAAAGAACATCATCATAATCCAAAAAACCAATATACTGTCCCGAAGAAGCTTCTAATCCCATATTAAGCAAAGCAGTACGCGCGTCCAACGGGCTGGCGCTTTCCCAGTTTATAATAGTGAGTGCCGGTGCGTTAGAGAGGCTAAGCATGAGCCTTAATGCCTCCCTCGTATTAGTTATCTGTTCGTCATTAAAGCGCTGGACCACGAGGATAATATGCAATGGCCTGTGTTTTTGTCCCACCAATGAAAAGACACATCGTTTCAACTCATTAATACGACTGGGGTCATGGAAGCGGACGACACAGTCAACTTGATTTTTTATCATGATTCACCATCGTGATTCTGCAAAACTGAATTTATGCGAAAAGTCTGGAATGTGTCGCCACTCTTCAGGAACAATCACAGGATATTGTGATGGGATTGTTATGCCCCGTAAAGTTAACTCCTCCTTCAGCCAGCGTTCAAATTCGGGAGCTCCCCATTTCCGAGCCAGAATGATGCCTGATTCAAAGATCATTTGCAAGGTTGCCTCGGTCATGCTCCTCTTTGTCGCGTCATGCAGAAAGAGCGCACGTGGACAGGTCTTCAATGCATACCCATGAGCTCGTGCGCGCCACGAAAGATCGACATCTTCGCAATACATAAAGAATTCCTCATCGAATCCGCCAAAATCATCAAAAGCTTCTCTTGAAATCGCGACACATGCACCCGATACCCAAGGTGTGTCAAGTGTTTCAGTGTTGTATGGCTTAGGATTTTCAACCGGAAAATGCAATGCTTCGACAAGCGCCTTCCCATGTGCAGCCTGGATGGCTTTAACCAAAGCACCCACTGCATCAGGGTGAAGCAATCCATCAGGATGAATAGTAATGTATATTCCATAACCCGATTCAAAAGCATAACGCATGAGGATATTGTGAGCGCGTCCGAAACCAAGATTGCCTCTACTCTTAAAGCAGGTAAGAAAGCTTTTTTCAGGAACCCGGCTTTGAGTATCTGTGCTGTTGTCTATAAACAAAAGCGAACCCGCTGTACTGAGTCCGGCAGATAGTAGAGAAATTTCTGCAGCATCAATCGCACTGTAAAGCTCGGTATCGGTATTATTATACCCCACAAGACCGATCGCCACTCGAGTGTCGGGCATGATTGGAAGATGTAACCCCAATGCATGGCATCTGATATGGCTATAAAGCTGGAGTGCTGGTTTGTTGACAGGAGCCAGCGTCAGGGTACGTGGCTTCAGACCGGAAGGGTCAAAAATCTTTGGCGTAGAAGCATACAGCTCAGGTCGAGCAATTTTGATCCAGTCAAATCCAGCATGCTTACAACTATGGAAAAATATTCTTTCCATAGCATGTGCGAGTGTTCCATCAGTTTGTTTCGATTCAGCATCAAAATCATCGATTTTCAAGCCAATATCAAGCAGCGGTTTTATGGCTTCAGTTCGAGCCCAGAACATTGAGCCCGAGGGAAAATCCAACGGATCCTGCTCTTTGAGCGTAATGCCCATTTTATTTGCAACTTTTTGCGCATTCAAAAAATTAACACCCCAGTTCACGTGCTGGCGAATTGGTGCAAAATGTTGAGCGGCAATCATCCCAAGATTTTTGTATTGCTTGAATACATAAAGAATGCTTGTCACTACTTGCGGTGACCCAAGGAGGTTCTCAAGGAGAAAGTGCCGCCATGAAGAAAATACATCTGTATGGATGGACCGTTTTCCATGCAGGCAGACTACATAGTCGTATCTTGAATAAACGTCACTGAATGTCACCAGTTTTGGAGCAATATCACGGCCACGGTTCTCTACCACCCGAACATCGACAGAGCCTTTTTTCCAACCTGCAAACACGCATTGAATCGCATTCGCTTTGAAGTTGTCTGTTGTTGAAATATAGAGATCGAGATCAACAGGTACATTGTACAGATAAGAAAGGAATTCAACGGCGAGTTCTTCGTAATAAAGATGAATAATGGCTGCAACATTTTCGCCAGCAACATTTGGTGTTTCATCAAAGGGAAGGGGTACAGATATGCTTAAGTCAATGTCCAATGACCGAGCAACGTCAATTACTGAACGAGAAAATAACGCTTTAGAGTCATTGGGTTGAGCCATTGATCCTGAAATTTCATAAATTCTCTTTTCGTTCTCAGCTATTCTATGAAAAAGTCGTTCTCTGGCTTCATGTTCTCTGGCAGCACCTGCACGCTTTTTTCTCTGATATTCCAGCTCAACCCTCAACCCAAGCCTGGAAAACAATTCTTTTATAAAAAGACCGGATACAGAATAAAATTGATTCGCAATCTCTTCGATTATATGGGGTTGCTCGTTTCCTACAAAAAGAACCCCGAGTCCATGAGAGTGCTCGAATGCGATATGGGGATATTGGGTTGATATTTCTTCCCAGAATTCCCAGACTCCGAAATTATGCTCTTTAACGAAAATATCATGAAATAGCACCACACCCTTGTCAGAGAGCTTTGGAAGCCATGCTTCAAAATCGTGCTTAACGGCATCATAGGTGTGCAACCCGTCGATATGCAGTAGATCGATTACATTGTTGCTGAAATGAGACAGAGCCTCATCAAAAGTCATCCGGAGTAACGATGAAAAAGCTGAGTAGTACTCTTCATTATAGGACGAGACTGATTCAAAAATGGAAGTATCGTAAAAACCCGCATGTTCATCACCCAACCATGTATCAACAGCATAACAACAAGTCCGTAACCGATTACGCTTAACGCTCTGGCAAAAGGCAAAGTATGAATTCCCGGAATGAGTCCCGAGTTCCACAAAAACGGCAGGGTTCATTACCTCTACGACCCAAAATGCGAACGGAATATGACCAACCCAACCTGTTGGATCAACAATTCTTTCTGGTTTCAGTAAGAGGGCAGGAGAGATCATTCTTCAGTTTTGCTGAAATAAATTTTGTTTATAAGACACTTGCCAACTCAGACCTTAATTATTTTTGTATTCCTCACCATAGAGTTATGAAATGTAACATAGCACAATAAATTAAACACTTTATACACTTTATTCATCAATTAATCACCAATATTAGAACAGCATTTTACGATATAAATATCATCTCTTAATCGTTATTCAATACTTTCGGATAGAAGGCTTCATTATACCAACGGAAATTTTTGCCGATAAACTGCTCGATTCTGGGGGGAACAACGTGATATTTCGGAGGAGAGATGCTTGTATGTTGACAATGAAGATATTTATATCGATAATGACTGTCACTTTCATGTGGACGCACTGTGAGTTTATTTGGATCAATTGTATGAGGAGATAGTTTAAGCCAGGCATAGATAGCATTCATAGTCGCAACTGGATAGAGAACAAGGTCCTCATATTTTACAATGTACAGATGAGCTTTTACCGCCTGCGGCAGTTCTTCAACAGCCTTAATTGAAGCGAGCGGGGCACCGATGCACTTATCCTGAGCAAAAAGCTGGCCGGCCCTGCTTAGTCGGTCATAGTCTGCCAGATGATCTATAAAATCCACCAGAATCGTCTTTTGGTGCTGTGCTTCAATAGAGGCATAGATCTGGGTCAGATCACGAATCGCTATTAAAAGGCGGGCTTCAGGTTCAATATGAAGCAGCAGCTCAATGTAATGAAGCCATGCCCGGTTTTTATCGACAATCAAAAGCTTACCGTAATTGCCATACCAACCATGAAGAAATCCCTGCATCGCGTTGCGGAGATGATGATATGTTGCATCGTACTGCACATCAAGCTGGGAGAGAAAAAACTGGTCGTCGCTGATGAAACGGCGTATGGACAAAAGCGCATTACAGAGCGGTGAACTGTGACCCTCGCATGCAATCTGCGGATGCTCTCCGAGTAGTTGGCAGAGAAGTGTTGAACCGGCTCTTGGTAGGCCTGCTACACCAACAAAAGGTGTTCTCATTGCAAATATATTTTTACTTCCAATATCATTGGAAGTAAATGAACGAGATTACTTCAATTATCAAGGCAAAATAATAGAGGATGAAATTTTATCCCATTATAGCATAAGCTCAAATTCAGTTTTCTTGCTTCTGTTACACCTTGAGTGCATGAGCCCCCTGACTTATTTATAGTGCATCACAATAGTTGAACTCACCAATTTGAAGTCTGCCGCAAACAGCCTCTCAGGAGTTTGAACGCGCTCTCTGCCCACCGGGTTGTTTGCTGTCGATCTAAAGTAACATTGGATACAGTGTAGAATTGTAGAACGCACTGAAATAATTAACCCTCCAATGGGTTTTTTTTGAAGATTCTAACCAAGTCAATCAGCGCTTTATAACCGCATAATTGCATACTCAAGTATCGCATTTCCTGGTTAATTAACATGCTTCTTTTTACTTATATTCTGGTTAAAAATAATATAATGCTTTCCAAACCTGTCCTGCTCCTGGTGTGGCTCGTTTAATTGATCTTGCAGGCGTAAACCAAGCGCCGCTTTCAACTTGACTGAGCAAGCATCAATAAGAAAGCCGGTGCTAGATATCGTAAATTATAAGCTTTTTATTTCATTTGTTAGGGAAAACCGTCGTTTATACATTACATTATCAATTTCTTTTTCTGTTTCATCCAATATAGAATATTAAAACCCCTTTTGAATGGCTCTTCGCGAAGTATCTTTTGTTTTATGAAGCAGAAACTCATGATGACTTTTCACGCCAGTAAGGTAACCATGGATAATCGTACTATGTAAGAAACAAAAATACAACTATGAAGCAGACTGCATAAGCTACGAAAAGATAAGGAATGACGCACGGAGCATGAAGCTTTTAAAATTCAAGTATGCCGCCATCAGGCAACTGTTTTTGGTTCATAAGCGATCTGGTATAACGCTGGAGGCTATGACTTATAAAATAGGAACTACAAAAAAGTGCTCAGGGTAGAAGGAGGAAGAAGCAGCAGACCGATAAGAGCAACAACTGTATGATATAAATATGATCCTTCCGTTAGTGCGGATGTAGAAATTAATCAAACTCGGTTTTTCACACTGTTAATTATAAATATGTTAAGCCCAATGGATAACGATATTCAAGCTATTGCATTGAATTTAATCTCTAGATTGACCAGAAATTCCGGCTACCTTGCTCGCACTGAAATAGAAAAAATTCTTGAATCGTTTAAATCAATGCCAAATCGGCTTGAACAATATGGATTTAAAGTATACAGCCAAGGCGATGAAGATGGTATATTATTTGAAATTTTTAAACGACTTAATATAATCAATGGATCGTTTTGTGAAATTGGTATTGAAAATGGCTTGGAATGCAATACTTTATATTTAATTCATAATGGCTGGCGTGGCTCATGGATTGAGGGAAATATGAATCAACGACCAGTAATAGAAAATAAATTTGGCTCTATTTTAAACGGCAACAACAAACGGCTCGTATTAGGAATTGGTTACATTACAAAAGAGAATATTAATGATGCAATAACAAAAGCTTTACACCCCTTAAATATTGAGACTGATGATTTAGACTTTCTATCGATAGATATTGATGGAAATGACATCTACTTATTAGAAGCATTACAATTCTCCCCTAAAGTTATCTGTATAGAGTATAATGCCAAGTTCCCCCCTCCCTTATCAAAGAAACCAGTTTATAATCCAAATAATATTTGGCGGGGCACTGACTATATGGGTTCAAGTCTTGTCGCAATTAACGATGTTGCAGTCAGTAAGGGCTATGTTCTTGTAGCAACAAATATAACTGGGGCCAATGCTTTCTTTGTTCGCTCAGATTTAGTTGAAAATAAATTTGAGAAGAATGCATCACCTGAAAACCTGTATAACCCTGCACGATATTGGTTGATCGCTGATCACTTCGCCAATGGTATAGGGCATCGTGCAGATTTCGGACCATATACCGATTTAGAATAAGTTAAGCCGAAAAACAATGACATGAAGCTCTGGGAGACTCATATGTCAAGATTTATCAACAATATTGTCTAATATATGCCAAGAGCTCATTCGATATACCTGACAGGAAACTTATCAAGCCAGTCGCTTGATGTCCCATGGAGGATTTTATATAATATAAATTCTTTTAAAAATAGTCATCCGAATTTTCATCACGAATTATATTCAGATGAAAATCTTCGGGAATTTATACTCCATAAATTCGACAATGAAACGCTAGCAGCCTACGATAATTTGATCCCACTGGCATACAAGGCAGACCTCGGACGGTACTGTCTTTTGTATGAGTACGGAGGTTTATATAGCGATATTTCATCATATTTTTATAACGGCATTAATGATAACATCCTTAATTCAAGGAAAATATTGATATTTCGAGATGGCTTCAGCCAAGCACCTTGGATTGTCTCTAACTCATTGATTTTTGCACTGCCAAAATTGGCACTGTTTGAATCTATCATAAGAAAGATTATTGAACACTCACAAAAAAATTACTATGGGTATAATGCCTTGTGCCCCACAGGCCCGAATTTATTTGGCAGAACAATTGCCCAACTAATGGAAATGCATGAGTTTGTTACCGGGGATGTTTTGAAAATAAATAAAAATCCTAAAACCCACTCGTATGCTTACATATTGCCTAATGGAGAGGTCTGTGCTGTTAATATTAAGACTGGAGCAGGTCTTGGTTCATTAGGTGCCCACCAAAATAACTACAATATGCACTATCAAAACAAAGCGATTTACAAATCACATTTGGGTGACAGTATTAATTGGAAGCGTGTATGTGTTAAT
>Ga0208622_1000489_pt1 | contig 16097 bp, 30 predicted proteins | sample CryBogCBH12Jul09_FD_184621 | JGI IMG/M metagenome (GOLD analysis project Ga0208622, IMG submission 184621) | Freshwater microbial communities from Crystal Bog, Wisconsin, USA - CBH12Jul09 (SPAdes) | ecosystem: Environmental > Aquatic > Freshwater > Lake | place: Crystal Bog, Wisconsin, USA... | reverse complement strand
CATATTACACAGGGCGGCATATACATTTTGGGCATAGTCCTTGCGGGTCCTTATTTTTTCTAAGAACCACGCACATTGACTTAACTCATCTGCTAGATCACGATCCAATGACACGGATTTCCTTTACGTTGGCTACCTTAAAGGCACGCCATTCTGATTTATCTAAACACCATACTGATAGTGTTTCTGGCTTGTATAGACGTGTAGTTTGGTATTCTTCTGTAACTACACGCTGTGGCATTGCTTCTGTACGCAAGGTACACGGCATAGTACGCAAACTACCATCTACTTTAGTAAATGTAACTTCGCAATCGTGTCGCTCTAGTAAGTGTCGAATTTCGCGGTTGCGATCATCTAAGTCTAAGTCTTCTAATGTTGCGTTTTCGTATGTAATGTGAAATGTATCTAATTCCATTTTATTTCCTATTTAATATTTGCCAGTTCATCCACTCGCTAAAAGCATTATACACGGCTAATGCTTCTTTGTCATCCACTGCTACCTTAACTCCGCGAACAAAAAATCCATCTTCGGCTATACTAAGAATATTAGTATCACCGCAGGTAAATGTAATAGTGTTTTTAGTAGGGTCGGTAGTTAGTACAGGCTTAGGAGTATTATCTTCCTTCCTTAACCATTTTTGATACCAAGCCGGTTCTGTATTAACTGCCATACCATCCCAATACGTATTTTACACAGGCCGCAAAGATAGCTAACTTGAATGCAAAACTGAACCAAAATTTTATTCGGTGTGCAAGAATCATTTGTTCAAGATTGTTCATTCTTCAACTCCAAAATGTTCTTCAAACTGTCTCACAACATCTGGTGCCACAGCGTCAGCAACCCAGTTATTAGATACAATTCTTGATGGATGTTCCTTACAAATGGTCATACATTCCCTTACAATCAACTCGGCGAACTCTTTTGCCCAATTCTCAGACGGCACCTGTACTTCGACTGAAGTTCCGTTGAAGTTTTTTGTCACAGCATTTAATGCGGCCTGTTCGGCAAGTTCTTTAATCTTCTCGTTCATTATTTTGCTTTCTGATATTGTCGTTTAATTTGTTCTACTGCGTGAGTAACTGACGCATTGTATCCGTTTTCCCAATCTTGGTAACCGGCCGCCGGTTCAGCAATTTTCTGACTTTTGATAATCTTGCAAATATCTCTCGCAATTAACTCGGCTAGCAAGTTAGCACGACCTGCAAGTTCTGGAGCAGCAAATCCTGCTTCTAGCATTAGTTCTTTTACTCGTTCGTTCATAACTTTTCTCCCGGTTCAAATCCGCGGAATCCTTTGAAACGTGGGAATCGTAAACTGTAAGTACCGTCTTGGTTTTGTGTTACAGCGTCAGCACGGACTTCAACCAACTGACCAATAACACTATTGCTATCAGCCCAAATGCTGTTTCGCATATCATCAGTAAGCCCACTACCAACATTGACGGCAATAGACTTCCCGTCGTCTTGTCCTTCACAAACAAGGGCTCCAAGACGTCCAACATTCTTTCCTGTACCTTCTTCAACACGTTTAACCTCCAAAGTTACTTCAATAAAGGGTTTTTGTTTTAACCATGCCACACTACGTTTAGTTTCGTAAACTGCTGCAGGATCTTTAATCATAATACCTTCGTACCCACCTGCAATGGCTGTGGCGTTAATTTCCTTAAAGCGAGCTTGTCCAGAATCTGTGTCTAAATCAACTAGCTCATTGCCTAGCACGGTAATATTGGGCATATGGTCGCTAATAGGTGCATACCAATTTTGCAATAGTCGACTGCGATCTATTTGTGTAAATGTACCAGTACCTTCTTGAAATTCGTCTAAGCTGATAATATCAAACAAGTTAAGTACAGCATCATTGCTTTGTACATCACTTTTACGATGTACTTGCCTCATTAAATCTTGAAAGCTACTAGACATTACTTCGCCGTCGAGTACAGTAGGCACTTTAAACAGTTTAGCATGTTTGCTTAATTGTTCTTTGATATGCGGAAAATTTACCAGCTCTTTACCATTGCGACTATACTGATCAACATTCCCATTTGGATAGACGATAGTAATAACACGAACTCCATCCAACTTAACTTCCACCAGCTTTTGGCCTGAGACTTTGCTTTCATGATTAGCACCATCGTGAGCAAGTTGGCAACTAAAAACAGGTATAGTATAATTTCCATTTATTTTTCCAGCTATTTTATTAACGGTTGTATCACTAGTGCCGCAACGCATATCCTTAATAAGAATACGTCGATACCATTGGTTCCACTCATCTGCACGTGCATTCATACGCAAATAATTGATTGCAACTTGAGCGGCATTGCCCGTTACTTGCCGCGAGCTAAGTGAGTCTGCCATTTTCCAAAACGATTCTGCACTAATACCGCGCCCGTCGCCTGTCTTTTCTTCTACCTTCTTAACACCAAAGGTGACCATAGCATCATAAGCGGCGCGAAAGCCACGGAACAATTCATCATTGCCCGCTTCTGCTTCACGCTTAATGACAGCTTCTTTAGCAAGACGACTGTTGTCTGCTTCGAGTTCTGCAATAACTTCCCATGGTTTAAGCATTTTGTTCCTTATTATTCACTATACAACTATTATAACATTTTGGGAATTAATGGTCTACCGCTTTTTTATGGGGTTCTAAGCCCGTAGCTTCAACGCCCTCTTTGTACCAGGTGGTAACTTCGTCCTCGTTTTCAGCTTCATATTCAGCCATTGACTCACTAATACCAAATTGTTCGTCTAACTCTTGTGGTAATTCATTGATAACATCTTGGCTATCCATATCAGACAAATCAAAGTCAGTAACACCATATTCATCGTAAATGCCAGCAAATGCACATCCAGGTTCATACCAAGTTGCATAGATACGGAATCCTTGATCTTCTAACTTTTCATAGGCCGCAATTGGTGGACTCCACGCACTATCAAAGTAAGCAATAAACTCGTGATCGTCCCAGGTGTTAATACCATTACCATCACCTACGTCCCATTTGGTTCCCCATTCATTGACACACCAATCGTACCAGGAGTTATATCCAAACTCGGCCTTGTTCTTGGCACGAATAGCATCGTACTTCTTATGATCGTCGCCACCATATGACTCGCCGCCTTCGGTCAACAAACCTTCGGGGACGGGAATAAATGCTTGCAAGAAGTTACCTGTGGCAAATGCTTCTTTGGCACGTAGAATCATTGCAGGATCATCGTGTCCCAAGGTAATCATATTAGAGCAATAGTTAGGCATATTTTTTTCCTTAAAATGAATAATCTTTAGGTTCTTCTTTTTTGTTTAACTCATACCAGGTTGCCCATTTACTACGGCAACCATCGATATCCTTACACCAAGCCTTTACATTTTCATAGTTACCCCACGAGCCTTCGGGTGCGTTTTGCATAATCCACTGACCGATAACCCACAACATTTGACGATTACCTGTATCGGCTGTAGTTAATGCACGTTCCATATCTAAGGCCAGCATACTAGTAACAAAGCCACCTGGTTCCCAACCGCGAAGCAAATAGCCTTCGAGAGTTTCTTGTGTATGTCTAGGCACTTCCATACCCATGTGACCGGGAATCCTATTAAAATTCATTATGCCACTATCTTAGCTAATGCTTCATGCAAAGGAACAAACTCTTTGCGATGATCTTTAACATACCAAACACCGTGGTCATACAAGTAAAAGTATTCACAACCGCAACCCTCATAGTTATCAATAAAGTCCTTTTCGCTACCAAGACTCAGAAAAGGAGCATCTTCTTCACGGTCACGAGTGTAAAAAGTACACTCTGTAGCACAACCATCATTTAAGTATTCAGCTCGATTACCAAAGGCATGCTTCTCGCCGATGTCTGCACCAATCCCGGACATATCACCCATGGAGATTAACTTGTTTACTTTAACGCTGTCTTGATAATAGGTATGCAAACATAAACCAACATGCTCAACATAACCATCCCAGTGGCAATAAATTGATTTGATGCGATCACCATGTTTGATACCGATTGCTGAACGTGTTGCCATTATACCTGCTCCTCTTCTTCAACTGGATCCCACTCATGCCCATAAGCATACGCACCAGTAATTGCCCGAGAGTCTGCCTCTTTAGGTAAAGTCTCGCAGGCGCACTTGTAGCCGTAAAACGAGTCATAGTACCCCCGATACAAAAAGGTCACCAACTTAGTATTGCAATGTGGACAAATCATACCTTCTCCTCAATTGATTTAATATGACGGCATTCGCCTCTAAATTTGAATCCACTACAGGTACAATTATACACATTATCTATTTTTTGGACAACATAAAAATTACCTTTACTACCATCTACCTTCCAAGTTTCGCCCTGGGCTTCTTCTAAGTTAATCTCGCCTAGCTCTTTGACTTCTACAAAAGTTCTACGACGTACATCAAACTTAATCGGTTGCTTAAATGTAAAGGTATCACCAGATCTCGATTTAATGTAACCATACATCTTGCTTTTATCATTGTTTAGCAAGTAAGTATGGTTAGGAGTTGGGTTAGACCAATCCTGTGTAGTTTCTTTAAAAAACTTCATATTAGAAACTTGGATCTAAATATTCGTGTTTACCAGCCATCAAATGACAATAGCGGCAACCAGTTTCGGTATAATGAACACGACCATCCTTGGCTACTTTTTGAGTATATTTTCTACCAGAATCTGTAAAGATAAAGCGATTGGTAATGCGAGTAATTTTACCATCATAATAACGATCGCCGCCAATACCGTAGCTAACATCATCACCAACTTTGTATGTATTCTGTACCATTATCAACTCCTCTTTATTCACTATACATACATTATACAATATTGGGGATTTTGGGTCAACCATAATTAGAGCCAGCAAAAAACCCCGCTTTTGACGGGGTTTTAGGTGTTGTTTTTAGGCAACAAGTTAGTTTGGGTTACAAGGTATAACTACCCCGTGGTGTTCGGTTTTTAAGCGAACTCTGCTGTGCGAGTTGCAGTAGCTTGAGTTCCGAAACGGAAACCTTTGGCTGCTTTAACTGTTACAACACCAGATGTAGATGTTTTTGCATTTACAAAATTTGCTTGATTTATGGTCATCGCCTACCCTGTTGCCTCTTTCGCTATCTCACCATGTCGAAACCTTGTCACCCCCACCGAAGCATACTACTTGGCTTGTTTGCAATTTAACTATAACCTACACATTATAGACCGCAATACACTTCGGTGGAGATGGTGGGAATCGAACCCACGTCCACAATGCCTTTACTAGAAAGGAATTACAACAATTCTTTACAATGCTACTGCGGTAGCATTAACTGTTTCTGGAAATGCGCTCATATAAGTTGCCCATTCTTGAGCTGCTTCTAATGTTGTCCAAAAACGAATATTTTCACGGGTCTGCGTATTTACTATAACTTTTCCGTTAGTTAACCCAGCGTCGATCATTGGCTGTAATTTTTCGTCTAGGCTCGGGTAATTGTCAGGTAAAGGGCTGGTAATTACTGGAGCAATATCTGGGGCAATACTAACGCAAATTGATTTTGCTGTAGGTACAAATGACATAATTTATTTCCTTACTTTCTATTAGCAGTATTTATCAAGAAGCGTAAACATCAATTATTATAGATAGTCTAGTTTCTTTACTTAAATTGGTTTCTACGCTGTGTATCAAGTAGCTAGGAAAAAACACTAGCATACCTGCTTGCGGCGTTAATCTATAAAATGTACGACTACCACGAGATTCGTTGGGTGCTGTAGGTTCGCACCATGTACGTTCTACTGCACCACGTGGATCGTGTAATAGTATGTCCCCAGAGTTTTCTGGAACTTGTACATAATATACACCTATTAAGGTTTTATCCGGATGCCAATGAGGAGTATCGCTTTCCAATGGCTCAATTGGATTTTGCCTCCCTATAATATCAATGGTAATATCATTACGGTCAGCAAAATATGCAGATGGACGTATATCTGTGTCAATAAAATCAAGTATCCGAGATTTTAAATTGGCTATGCCACTGCCGGCGGTCTTAAAGAAATCATGGCCTTGATAATTTAATCCTTCAACTAATAGTTGTTGATTATCAACGTCTAGTACTTTAGACCAAACGGGCGTGGCAAATAGTAATTCTACACTCATTTTTTAGGATTAGTAACAAATGTCTGTCTAACGGCTTCAAACTTTTCAAACTCTTCTGGACTAATTACTGCCGCATCGATTTCTTTACGTACATATTTGTGGAAATCAATTAACTTCTGAATGTCATCTTCGTAGCCAAAGTTTTTAGTAATCTTCTTAGTATCATAGGCATCCATGATAATGTGGAAACGATTTTGGTCTGAATCATTGCGTATTTGATGCCATTGATTTACCCACACCATGTAGACTTTTCCTGGTTCCATGTACAAATCCTGGCCTTCGCATATAAACACACATTTGGGATTTGAAATTAAGGGAATGTGAATACGTGCTATATATTCGTTTTCCCAACCATCGGTGTGTACTAGACTTTTGCTACCTGCTTGTAAACAAGTAACACGAGCACGTCTTGGGTAAAATCCTGCAGCTCTGATTTGATCTAATACACTGGCAATTTCACCTTGATAACCTTCAGTGGGTTGATCGTATTCTGTACTCATGCCAATATTAAAAAACTTCAAACTCTTGTAGTTGTTGTCATTGGTAGGAAAGTAAACTTCCATTGCCTTACCTTCTTGACTTTGAAAAAATTCAAACCCGTCGCGCCAGTCTCCATTGCGTGATAATAAACTCCATCCGCCAAAGCCGTGGTACTGAGGAGTTTCGTATTCTTCACCTTGGATGATTTGTTGCCCTAAAGGAAATACATATCTCTTTACATCTTCAACTAACTTTGCGTGATCAAATTTAATAAAATCTAGTTCTTCGTAAAACATTATAATTTTCCTGTTGTCTTTAATAAGTCTGCTACCGTACTGTACGATAGCTTAGATGATAACACAATAGCCACACGTTCAGCAAAATCTCCTAACGGAATAACTGCGTGTGGTTTAGTAACATCCAATAACCAAGCAGAGTTGGTCTCAGCCACAAACGATTCTGTTGTATCTAAATCGGCAACATCAAATATATGTCCATCTGTTTGATTAATTACCTGTTTGGTCTTTGGCCGATCGTTTTTAATACGATAAAACTGCGTTAGGCAATTGTCTGTGCGAATATAAAAATTTATAGTTGACTGTATGCCCGAGTCAGTGTGCGGAGGTATAGCTGTATTAACCCGCATCATGGTCATGAAAAAATTATCTCTTTGATCCCTGGGTATAACTTGCCATAGTTCTTCGGCCATGGTGTCTATCAACAAGTACTCAATGCCTTTAAACTCTCCATTAACTGTTTCCCCATACTTCATTTGTGATTCAAGTATGGTATAGTCAGGTACTGTAAAACGGTGGTTTAATTGTTGGAATGCCAATCTCGTATCTTTAATAAACTGTTGCACCAGCTCTTAATAACCAATGCGTTTGGTGCATCTCTATCAATAATCTGCGTCATATCGGTGCTCAAACTAATACGTAAATCATTGCTGCGATTTTCTTCTATATAGTGTAACACATAAGCCGGGAAGAATACAAGTTTTCCTTCTTCGGGTTTGATCGTTTTGAGTACAGTATTGCCGCCGTGTAAAAACGGGTTAGTGTCTACTAGAACCAAATTACCTGCATCTTCCTGAGCTTTTATATAGTAAGTTACAGCAAATGTACTATCTGGGTGTCCGTGTAACTCAATTTCTGTTCCGGGTTCTTTAACATTGATCCAGGCCATTGGACAATCAAATCGTAAACGTAAATCTGCAGCTTCTTTAATATCTCTGTTGACCGATTCGGTTACTACGTCGATCATTCGTTGTTTGAGTTGGCTAACACATGGACCTGCGTAGTCCCACAGGCTATCCCTAGGATCGGAATCAACTCTAACCTGTTGGCCAATTTGATAACACTCGTTGAGTAGTTGTTCATTGAATGCAGAATCAAAACCGGTGTGGACTTCCCACACCGGTGTTTGCCAAATTGGTCTTAGGTTATTCATTAAGGCTCTAGGGGAAGATCCGGCTTTGGAATATGTGGTTGAGGAACAGGAACAGGGAATCCCATTGCTTTGTATTCAGCAACCATTGGACAATCGTAGTCCCAATTGATACCGTCATGGTCGTCTATTTTAGCACTATACCACTCATCGCCGTAGTAAATGTATTCAACGATGGGAATACCTTTGTGTAATAGTTTAACAAAAAGATCAGGATAGTCTGTAATCATTTGATAAAAACGACGACGATCCTCTAGACTTAAACTCATTACGTCACGATTAAATTGTGTATCAAAATAATGAGTAACACACTTACGATAAATTTCTAATTCTTCCGGGCTAATGCCGTCGTTAAGATTAAATCCTTCTACATCTTTCATTTTGATATTTCCTGTACTAAGTTAGTGTTGGCTTTTCTTTTAAAATATGTTATAGCCTGTGTCAATACGACAGAGGCATAATAACTACTGTATAAGCAAGCCCACATTGTGGCTACTGTTAGTAGACCATGTTTAATTTTACTCTTAGGTTCGCGTGGAATACGATCCACTACACGACTAATAGTAGTACCAATCTTCATTAAGATGCGACCCTGTAAATTATCTTCAGGTAATGCACCCATTAAGTAAGCCATGTGTTGACTCCATGGTGTACCAATATTGTAAGCTACGCGAGTCATTAGCTCTTGCTGACGCTTACTACGATCTTCTTTATTAACCCAGTACATAAAGTCTGGGCCACGGCCGTCCATCCAGGCAGTAACAATACGTGCCCAACGAATATATCCGCGATAGACACTACGATCATGTTCTCTTAACCAACGACCATATGCTTGGTCAGCTGCCCAAATGTTCTGATCCATTAGACCAAAGTCATATAACTTGGCGCAAACGATCTTAGAACAGTCGCAGGCACAGTTACAGTTGTGACTACCGCCGGAACATACAGAACAGTTATAACTTACTGCCGATGTGCTACAGTTGTAACCTACTGCGCTAGTGCTACAGTTGTAACTTACTGCTGATTGAGTACAGTTATATGTACAGGCACAGTTACAATTATTTTGTAAGTAATTTTGACCATCGCAGTTGGAACAGTTAATTGTTGAACAATTTGAGCAAACAGAACAGTTAATAGGTGTACATACCTGACAGTTAGAACAGTTAATAGGTGTACATACCTGACAGTTAGAGCAATTCCACGGTCCGGTGATAAAACAGTTTCCATCTCCTATGTTACCACAGTTACAGTTATTAGAACAGTTTCCGTTTGGCCCACCTTGGTTAGTACAGTTGCCGTTAGGTGCATTAGGGTTGGTACAGTTTCCATTTGGAGCACCTTGTGCAGTACAGTTTCCATTGTTACAATTACCGTCCATATTTCGTTGGTAATATGCCAATCCCTGGAATGCCCCCATGTTAGGATTCGCAGGAGGGGTTTTCATGTAGCCAGTTAAAAAGCTCAATGATGAGGAATAACTAGGGCTTAATCCTAATTCTGCATTAATATCAGATATTGCAATTTGTCCGGTAGGTAAAGTCATTTATTACTCTTTTTCAATATATCAGTATTTATCTTTGTTTGACTTTGGCTAAACCTAACCATTTAAGTAGGGTTATATAGCACCAGCCCAAATCAAACTCAAACCAACGATGGCGATTATTAGGATTTTCTGGGTGCGTATGATGGTTGCTATGTAGCTCATCACCAACCATTATAATACCAATTGGGAATAAGTTTCTGCTGTTATCTTTACAGTCTTTGTGTTGGTAACCCCACCAATGGCAAAAACCCGTTATAACAGAGTTTGACCAAAATGGGATCCACAGCATTTGTACAATCCATACCAGCAACCCCCAGTAGCCAAATAATATTAAATCTATGGCTAACATAACAAACAACCCCACTTTGCTGTAGGGAGTATATAAGTTGCGTTCAATCCAATCATCGGGGGTATTTTTACCGTAGTGTTCTATAGCCCAATCTGTGTCAAAGAATCTGTAACGATTAAAGATAGTGGCTAAGAATCCGTCCCATGCTATTTTTTTAATGCCAAATATAACAGGACTGTGTGGATCACCTTGCACATCTGTGTATTTGTGATGTTTGCGATGTTGCGCTACCCAGTGTTTAACAATTACACCATCTGTTAGCCACAGCCAAAATCGAAAGAAGTGTTCTACCGCAGGGTGATATTTAATTCTATCGTGCGATAGTCCTCTATGCAAATAAATCGAAACCGTTGCCATAGTGATATGGCACATGATTAATGTTGCAATAACCGTATACATTACTCGTTAACTAAATGTGACTTGCCGTAAATTTCTACGCCGTCTACTTCTCCAATTTTTTCGCTAACAACTTTAATAGGGATAAAGCGTTTCTTTTCTGGCTCTTTATGTTCTAAGATAGTACCAAAAATATCTCTGCGCTCTGGTGGCAATTCGTCGTTGTTAATATACACAGGGATATATCCTGTAATACGTTCAAAACTTAAAGCAAACAATGGAATGTTATCGCTAAACGCATTAGCACAGCTGATGTCCCAGAACTTTTTGTCTAGGAACATACAGGCACCCTTGCATAGATGTAGTACAGGACACTTAGGGCATTCTTTACGATTGCTCCAGTGTGTACTTGTTTTAATTTCTACATTGTCAAAGTCATCTAAGTTACCACCTAAGTGGCTTTCGCCGTTCTTACTGGTTTCTAGACTACTTACGTTTTGACAAGTTAATACATTACCACGCATGTCAATTGAAATTACGTGTTCGTTATCCATACCGCACTTTTGTCCAAGGTACTTAGAATTTGAGTGACTTAGTACATCGTTAGAGAAATTATCAATCTTGGATAATATGTTAGTAAAGCCAATCTTACCCTGTGTAGTGTAGATATCCTTAAAGGCTTGTTTGCGGAACTCAAAGTGTTCTTTTAAACTTGTTAGGCTGTTAGTAATACCATCTTCGTCGTAAGCATCAACAATAGTGCCTTCGCCTAAGCGTACATTCTCATCGCCGGTAAAATTAACAAACCAATCGTAAATTGCTTTACGGCTTGTATTTTTGCTGTTGAGCATACTGTTGAAGCTAATACCTTTTTTCAAGCGAGTCATCATGCGGTAGAAACCCAATACACGTTTCTTCTGCTCAGGATCATCAAACGGATCTGGACCACGTACACTTTGTCCAGGACCATCGTGACTAATACTTACTTGGAAATTATACTTCATTAACCAATCAATGATATCGTCGGTTAAAATACTACCATTGGTAATTACGCTATACTGTGGTTTTTGTTTCCATGTACTAAAACGATCTAATAGTGCTTCTGCTAGTGGTTTGAGAGTTTTCCAATATACAAACGGTTCGCCGCCCCAAAACTCAATTTTAAGGCCTTTGCGCTCATCAAAATTTAATACATCTAATTTTTCTAGGAAAGCATCAATATCTTTCTTGCTTGTTTCTGGAGCACGTTCGACAAACTTTTGGCTACAGTAGTCGCAGGAATAGTTACAACTCAATCCTAATTGGATTTTAAGTACAACTATATCTTTAGATTTTTTAAGTGGGCGATCCTTATCAAACGGCTTAAATTCTTCTTGCGTTAATGTTTGCCAGGTATTATTACTATTCTGTGGAAATTGAAACATATTGCCCATTGAGTCTTTAAGCTCATTTGTTTCGTTATTGTAATAAAAGACAGCTTTGTCGTTGGCATTACGCTCAGCGTGGATTTCAAATAGCATGGGGGTCCTTGAGGATATTATTGACTGTCTGTCCAGTCCTTGAGCTCTATCATTAGATATAATAGTATCGCTACAAGAAGTGAACAAGCTAGATACGTCATAATAATATTTAGTTATTTGTAAGTGCTACCAATATAATAGCACTTACAAATAACAACGGGACTTATACGCTTCACAGCGAGTGCCCGTTATTATAATTACTCAGCTACAGCGTCTTTAGCTACTGCACGAGCTTTGATAGCTTCAAGGCTTGGCTTAACTTTACCGGCTTTAGCAGATACAGTACCGTTGTACTTGGCATCAGCAGCATCAATTGCAGCACGATAGTCGCCGTTTGCATACAAATCAGTGGTCTTCAAGAAAGTAACCAACTGTGGCTTAGTCATTGCTGTTGGCAACTCAACTAAGTTGATATCGCTATCAGTCTTAGCCAAAATCTTAACACGAGTCATATCACCAGCGAAACGTACTTTATACTGGCCCTTAGTCTTGCTTACTCCACCTACTTTGAACAATTTATTCATTTTATAACACTCCATTTAAGTTGAAAATACAATACAGACACACTCTGTATATTTCATATTATAGGTTGTTTCGAAATAAAAGTCAACCATAATATAAAACTCGTTTTACCAAAAATTACTTGGCGGTTTCTTGGATTACTGTTTTGGTAGTATCTACACCTTTTTCAACCATACGGGCAATACCGCTTACGCCTACAGTTGAAATGGTAATACCAATAACAATACCAATTAAAATCTTGGTCATTATGCGTACTCCTCTGGGTTGATCAAATCTGCTTCCAGTACAGCGTCTTGGTAAGTGTTACCACTTAGCAAAATGTTCTGTCCACTGGCATAGCAGGCCATATAACTTCCAGTAATCGGATTATACTCTACTTCAATTAAAAAGTTACTCATTATGCACCTTTCGCTTGGGCATAAGCCCGTAAACTACGTTGATAACTGTGCCAACCACCTGCGCGGTGAGCATTTCCCTGCCAAGCAACTACAATCGTACCAGATGGTTTAACACCCCAAAAACGACCACGCCATACTGGTCGATCTTGAGTAGTATAAACCCACTGCCCTGGCTGTAAGGCCCGAATATCTTTATCGGACATATTGCCAATGTCAACGGTCTTTTGATATTTCATTATGCCCATTCCAACATATTAGCAGGGACACGATATAAGCCCACGGGTGTTCGAACTGTGATGTTCTTAATACCCACCTTTTCAACCACACCGTTATATCGCTGACCGTTGCGGTTTGAGGTAAACTTAACGGTTGAACCTTTAATAAACTTACCAATATTTTGGCGAGCCATTTGGCTACGAGCAAATGTCACAGCGGTTTGAATAGTATCCAATTCTGCATTGGTCAACTGACCTGAAACAATAGTGCTACGAATATCAACTAAATCTGTAAACATATCTGCTCCTTAATCTAAACGTGAACCAGCATAAGCCTGGAAACCATACCGCTCAAAAACCTTAGCGGCAGCTTCTGCACCTGCTTCAAGGGTGTCGATATTCTGTACACCCATTTCTGCCGGATTCCAAATCTGGAAACTACCTGTGTAACTTTTACGCAGGCCTGCATCTTTCATTACCCGACCCAATTTGGTGTTGCCTTTGATACCAAAAATATCTACCCAGGCAAAACCACAACTGTACTGATCAACACCGCCCAACTTTTCTTGGAAGAATTTATTAGCGGCAGTACGAGCTTCTGTTTTAGCTTCTGCAACAATCGCAACAATTTGTTCTTTAGTGTAGTTCATTTCTGCTCCTTATTAGTTACTATACTACTATTATATACTAGTTCGAATTATGGGTCAACCGAAATTAAACGCCACACGCTTCAAAAAAGCGGGCATTATCAAAGCGCATATTATCAGCAGAACAAGCACGGGCCACAGCAATAGCAGCCGATAAACGGGATTCGGCATTGGCAATTTGCTTAATATTTTCGGCTAAAATAATGTAATGTTTACGGCTCATTTTGACTCCTTGTTTATCACTATAAATACTATTATATACTAACCCGAATTATGGGTCAACTTTTCGAGTGTTGTATTTTCGCAACATTTTACCCCTAGCATAAATACACTATAATAAGGATTTTTCCAAATGGCTATTACAGAAACCAAAGTTAGCATTAGACCGTCTACTAGCGTAGAATTTTTTAATCAAACAACTGATGCAGACCTAGTGGCATTTAAGTCTGCTATCCAAACATATAAAGATGGCGGCAATGTTAGTTATGTGACTACCGTAAGTGATGATGGATTGACACAAACTACCGTGGGAACTTTTGATACATTAGAAACATTAAGTGCTATCGACTCATTGGCATCTATTGCAATGGATAATGCTTTTTTAACTTATGTTAAGAATAATAATTTTGCTACATTTGATTCTACAGTAGTTGAAAATCGTCGTGCCCAATACGGTCAGACAGGCATTACTCAAGAATTTAAAGTTACTACAAAATATACATTTCCATCTGCTTCTGCAGACTTTGAAAAACTATTTGCAGATGCTTTAATGACATACGAACAATACGATAAACAAGTTGATTTACTATTCCTAGAGGACGGAATTGAAGTAGTACATCAATATTCTAATAGCGCAGACTTTACAGATTTTTGCTATAACGATTTATTCTATGTTCCGCAATTACATGCAGCAGGTGTAACAAGAACAATCAAATACGAGCTTGTATAAAAACAATAATAAATTATCAATAAAAAACCCGCCTAGTGCGGGTTTTGTTTTATTATAGGTTTCACGTAAGCAACAGGAATAGTTTTTGCTCCGGATAACCAGTAAGCGCATAATCGATGCCTTCCTTCTACTACGTATAAAGTAGGATCATTGAATTTAACATATACAGGAAGAGAGAAGGGTATATTGGCTTTTATTGTTGATATCATACTCTCTACTTTTCTCTTCTCGCCGATTTGTTTCTTAAAATGACCCCATATTCCTTTTGCCTGCGGAATAAATTTATCAATTGGTTCAGATTTTAAGTCAATGTCAACATTGTCGGGTGTAGTAGAATAAAAAACCCATGCTGCATTGGTCAAATCATGTAGATTTGGTTGTGGTTGCATACCTACAAATTCTTTAGCTCTCATTTTGCGCTAGCTACAAACCTTAGGTCTCTACTGACACTACCCAACTCTTTTTTCATTTGCGGACCTGCCTTCTTAACATCTGCTCGTGCTACGTGAGTATCCGGTTCATCTTGAGTTGTTACATTTACACCTTGGTCTGTTTGTGTATCAAATCCGTGTACGTTAATATTTTTATAACGCTTTTCTAATTCTTGCCATACACGATACCCGCCTTCACTTTGCTTGTTATCGCTTACTAAGGTTAGTCCACGATTTAAGATTAAGAAAGCATATAAGTCTGCGGCACGGTATTGGTTCTTGGGGCCAGAGTACACACCTTGGACAACAAAACTATCGTGATGTGTCTTATACGGACGACCTGTTGTTCCTAATTGGCAAATGCGTGTACGGGTGTCAAATACATAGTAAGTAACAGTACCACGATCTACCCACGACCACAGTTGGAGACCGTTGCCCATTTCAGCTACCAACTCGCCCATATAGTAATGGCTTTCATCACCTTGAGGAATAGGCTTACCATCGTTGGGCATAACATCTAAGTGTTCTCGTTTGCTTTTAGCAACTGTGGGAACTAGAGTTACTTCTTTTATATCTTTGTTCCAGTCTGGGTGTGCTTTTACGCCACGGCTTGCTAACCCAGCGGCAAACCGATTTACAAAATCATCGACTGCTTTTTGTTGGTCCGGGGTTGGAAGCGGTTTTGGTGGCGGCATGTAAGCGGCATCACCTGTTAGTTTTCTTATTGCTTTTAATGTGCCAGTAGCTTGTATGTCTGGATCTGTGTCGGGAAGCTGATCCATTACATACGAATATACCTTTTGTAGCACAGGATCATTACTGTTTTCTACCGCATCAAAATAGCTATTAAGTTCATCGGCTATATTATCAGTCATATCTTCGCCTTCTACGGCACCATGATATATAGCCACTAATTCTTCTAACACACCTGCTCTGATAGTGTGATTTTCTTCGTTTAGGAATAGTTCAGATATAAACATTACTTGCTCAACAATAAATTCTTTGGCTCTCATATTACGCACTCATCTTTGCTCGACAACTAAACAAGCTAGGATCTTCTGCGCCGATACCACGTAACCAGGCCTGTGCTGTTGCCCAGGCACTGGTTTGGTCGTGGTCAGCAAAC
>Ga0208622_1000488_pt1 | contig 16134 bp, 21 predicted proteins | sample CryBogCBH12Jul09_FD_184621 | JGI IMG/M metagenome (GOLD analysis project Ga0208622, IMG submission 184621) | Freshwater microbial communities from Crystal Bog, Wisconsin, USA - CBH12Jul09 (SPAdes) | ecosystem: Environmental > Aquatic > Freshwater > Lake | place: Crystal Bog, Wisconsin, USA... | reverse complement strand
TTTTTATGACAAGGGTTTACTGGAAGCGTATTCTGAAGATGAGTGGAATACGTTGGATACATATATTCATCATGACCGTGATGAGAACTTTACTTATGTTGCCATGGAACAATGGCGTGGTAAGTATCTAGTTCAAAATCGTGTCACCGGCGAAATCTTCGAAACTCCACAAATGGCCTATATCTTAATTGCGGCCACGCTGTTTCAATCATATCCTGCTGATGTACGTTTAAAGTGGGTGAAGGATTATTATGATGCAATTAGTTTGGGAGACATTAGTCTTCCTACCCCTGTTATGGCTGGTGTACGCACTCCTCAGAAGCAATTCTCGAGTTGCGTACTTATTGAAGCTGATGACAGTTTGGACAGTATCAATGCTACTGCTAGTAGTATTGTCAAATATGTTAGTCAGAAAGCTGGTATTGGAATCGGTGCCGGGCGAATTAGAGCGTTGGGTTCGCCCATCCGCAATGGTGATGCATATCACACAGGCGTAATTCCTTTCTGGAAACATTTCCAAACAGCCACACGTTCATGCTCACAAGGTGGTGTGCGTAACGGCGCCGCTACACTATACTATCCTATTTGGCATTTAGAAGTTGAAGACCTTCTTGTTTTAAAGAACAACAAAGGCACAGAGGATAATCGTATACGTCACATGGATTACGGTGTCCAATTCAACAAATTAATGTACGAAAGACTAATCACAGGTGGCGATATTACCCTGTTTAGTCCCCATGACTTGCCTGAAATGTACGAAGCCTTCTTCAACGATCAGGATAAATTTAAAGAGTTATACGAGAAAGCAGAACGTAGTACTAAGTTACGTAAGAAGGTAGTAAAAGCTGGTGATTTGTTTAGCGCATTTATGAGCGAACGCAAAGATACTGGTCGCATTTATTTACAGAACGTGGACCATGCCAATACACATAGTCCATTCAAAGAAGAGATTGCTCCTGTTAAAATGAGTAATCTGTGTTGCGAGATTGACTTACCCACCGTGCCATTGAAAGATGTCAACGACGAGGATGGTAGAATCGCACTATGTACTTTAAGCGCGATTAATTGGGGCAATGTAAAAAGCCCACATGACTTTGAAAAGATGTGCCGCCTAGCAGTTCGTGGTTTAGACGCATTATTAAGTTATCAGAATTACCCTGTAAGAGCAGCCGAATTAGCAACACAAGAATTTAGACCACTAGGCGTGGGTATTATTAACTTTGCTTATTTCTTAGCAAAGAATGATGTTAGTTATAGTGATCCAAAAGCATTAGCACTAGTAGACGAGTACGCAGAAGCGTGGAGTTATTATTTGCTCAAAGCTTCTGCAGACCTCGCAGTAGAACAAGGCCCTTGCTTGCGCTGGAAGGACCTAAAGTCAGCAGATGGCCGATTGCCGATTGATACACGTAAAGCAGAAATTGATGAACTAGTCGCACACCAAGAGCGTATGCCTTGGGCAGAATTGCGTGAACAAATTAAAGCCACTGGTCAGCGTAATGCTACCCTAATGGCTCTAATGCCAGCAGAAACTTCAGCTCAAATTAGCAACGCTACAAACGGCATTGAGCCCCCACGCAGTTATGTAAGTATTAAGGGCAGTAAGCACGGTCAGCTACGTCAAGTAGTTCCTGAGTTCCGCCGCCTAAAAAACAAATACGAACTATTATGGGATCAAAAATCACCAGAGGGTTACCTAAAACTTTGTGCCGTATTACAAAAGTATATTGACCAAGGCATTAGTATCAATACAAGTTATAACCCACGCTTCTACGAAGATGAAAAGATTCCGATGAGTACATTGTTACAACATTTGATCATGTGCTACAAGTATGGTACTAAACAGTTGTATTATTTTAATACCAACGACGGCCAGGGCGAAATTGATATTGATAAATTAAATGCACCATTGGCTGTAACAGATGACGCCGATGATGCAGACTGTGATAGTTGCGTAATTTAATATGAAACCCAGTTTGTTGATTGCTGTGGGTTGTAGTTGGGTAGCTGCAAGAGCTATTGACATTGACCCACAGGCAACAACATTCAATTGGGATCATATAGAAGATCCTGGATTTGTAGAGCAACACAGTTTTGCAGGACAACTGAAACAAAAATTAGGATTTGATAAAATCCTTTTTTTAGCGGCGCATGGTTCTAGTAACGATGAGCAGGTAGCAAGATTAGTTAAGTTTGTATCAGGCGGTCTGGATGACTATTCTCAAGTATATGTACTTTGGGGAATAACTAGTATATACAGATGGGAAATGTATTCTGAAGCAACTCATCAGGTGCAAACGTGTATGCTAGGTAGAGATCCAAAAAACGCAGAACTACAAGCAGAAATAAAGTATTACCTTTCGCATTTTTGGAATAAAGAATACGAAGTAGAAAAATTAGACACAAAGATTACTATGCTTAGTGGATACTTAAACAATCTGGGCATAGGACATTTGTTCTTTAACAGTTTTCAAAGTTATAATTTTAGTATTGGTGACAATAATTTTTACAATGCAATTAAACCCAACAATGATATGTTAAGTTTGTTGTGCCAAGAAAATAATATTAAAGTTAGTAAAAGTAGTGTACCGTGGTTAAATTTGTCTAGGCCAACAGACACACAATTTAACACAGTCTCGGTAAAAGAATTACAGCGTATAGGCTGGTTGGATCAAGTTACAGCACACCCAACAGTTCGAGCGCACGATTTAATAGCAACTAAGTTGTATGATTATATAAAGGAAAAGAACAATGAGCGTATTTAATATTAATAATAAAACTAATCATACACAGGCCCTGGCCTTTTTGGATCCCAATGGCCCATGTACACTACAGCGATATGAAACGCTGAAGTATAAGCAGTTTGATAAATTAACAGACAAGCAGTTGGGCTTCTTTTGGCGCCCAGAAGAAGTAGACGTATTGCGTGACGCAAAAGACTTTAAGGAGTTAACCGATTTTGAACAACATATCTTTACTAGCAATCTTAAACGACAGATTCTTCTGGACTCTGTTCAAGGCCGCAGTCCTAACCTCGCTTTTCTCCCACTCGTATCTATACCTGAGTTGGAAACATGGATCGAGACGTGGGCGTTTAATGAAACTATTCACAGCCGCAGCTACACTCACATCATTCGTAATGTTTATAATGATCCTAGTAGGGTGTTTGATGAACTAACTGACATTGAAGAAATTCTAGATTGCGCCAAAGATATTTCTAAATACTATGATGATGTTATTGAAGCTAATACTTGGTATCAAGCATTGGGTGTAGGTAAGCACGTTGTAAATGGAAAAGAAGTTGTTGTTGACTTATACGATATTAAGCGTAAACTTTGGTTGGCTATTAACTCTGTAAACGCATTAGAAGGTATTCGTTTCTATGTAAGTTTTGCTTGCTCGTGGGCATTTGCTGAACTTAAGAAAATGGAAGGCAATGCTAAGATTATTAAACTAATTGCACGTGATGAAAATTTACACTTAGCATTTACACAAAGTTTAATTAAGATTCTACCCGGCGACGATCCTGACTTTGCAAAACTAAAAGAAGAATGTAAAGCTGAATGCGAAACAATGTTCCTACAAGCCGCAGAACAAGAAAAAGAGTGGGCCAAATACCTATTCAAAGATGGTTCAATGATTGGCTTAAATCAAGTATTACTGGCACAGTACGTTGATTGGTTAACTTGCAAGCGCATGGCTGCAGTAGGCTTAGATTGCGGCATTAAACCGGGGTCTAACCCATTGCCGTGGACACAAAAATGGATTGCAGGTAGCGAAGTGCAGGTAGCTCCCCAGGAAACTGAGATAAGTAGTTATGTAATTGGCGGCACAAAACAAGACGTAGACGGAAATACATTTAACGGATTTAGTTTATAATGATCACAGTATATTCAAAGAACAACTGCCCTTTTTGCGTACAAGCAAAAAGCCTATTACAATTAAAAGGCGTTGAGTTTGAAGAAGTAAAAATTGATGAAGTAACAGAAGCACGTGAGTTTGTATTAGCCGAAGGGCATCGTACAGTTCCACAAATCTACAAAGACGGTAAGTTACTAGTAGAAGGCGGTTTTCAAGGTTTAAAGAAGCAAAATGAAGAGTTTTTTAATCAACTAAAAGGACAGTAAAATGTTAATATCAAAAGGATACTCCGCAGGAGATATCGTGTGTTTCAAGATCACTAACGGTGACGAAATTGTAGCAAAAATTGTAGAAGCAACAGACACAGGGTTTGTAATTAATCGCCCTTGTACAGTTATTCCTAGCCAACAAGGCTTAGGCTTGATGCAGAGCCTGATTTCTGCGGATATAAATAATAATGTAACGCTGAAACTTGAGCATGTTATTATGCATAGCCCAGTAATCACAGATATTGAAAATCACTATATCCGTACTACAACAGGTATTCAGCCAGCTAAAAGCGGAATAATCACTTAATAATGCCAGCATTGCCGGTTGCAGTAACAGGAGACTTAGTAGATCCAAAGTTTGGTCCACCCAATGTAGTAGCATCAGTTACTACCAGTGTACTAGCTATGGGCAAGCCTGTGGCAACACTTGGTGCAATTATTGCTCCTCATGGCAATTACTATAACCCTAAAGCACCCGGATTTAATCCAAAGTGTGCTAAAGCTACAGCAATATTAAAAACTAGTACCTGCGTATTTGTTGAAGGTAAGCCCGTAGCAGTAGTAGGACCACCGGGAGTAGGTACCATGTGTAGTTGTACATATCATTCTATCGTAGGTCCTGGCGCCCCTTCTGTTATGGTTGGGCTTTAATTATGGCATCAGCAGCAAGTTTAAATGCCGCGGCTACCATTATGTCTGGTGGCGGTTTGTACGCTAATCAAGCAGTACAAGATGCAATCGCTAGTTTTCAAAATCAACCAACAATTCAACTTATTGGTACTATCTTTACCAATGCACAACTAGACGGCAATATTGCCAACGTAGTGATCCCTGAGTTAAATCAACTAGGCAATAGTTCTGTCAATAGCGGGCAATGGTTAATTGATTTATATCCTAGAGGAACAACAGCTACAGCAACAGGTGGCGTTGTACACTACGGTAATAGTTTAGCAAGTTTTAGTCAAACAGTACACTCCCAAGTTATGTATCCGTTCTCCAATGGAGCACGTGGTACCACAGCAAGTATGTTAGGGTTTGCCGCAGTATGGTCCGCGGCATACGGATACGCTAACTCTGTATACGATACAGTGGGCTCCGTCCATATGTTAAAAGATAAAACATACGGACAAAGCGGTCTTGGATATACAGGTCTGGTAGATTCCGTTACAGGCGGCATTGGCCATCGTGCTCCACTAATAGGACAAGTTGTATCTGGTTGGGGTACAATGTATGATATTTCAAATATAAATTTAATTGCTGACCCTTATGTATTTGGTCAGAATTTATTAAATCATGGCCTCGGATCTTACGGCGATCTATCTAAAAAGTTAGTTGCCACAGGACTTGACGTAACAGATATAACTAAAGTTCCTCTGTCGACTAAAACAACAGTACAACAAGAAGGAACACACTCTACAACAACATTTGTTGGGGCAGTAGATTTGCCATTGGTTGTGGATGTTACTACAACTAACACAGTAACAGGAAACAATCCAGCAGTAGTAAAGGCTATATATGCAACTATCACCGGAGCAGATTTAGCAGCAATTATTTCTGCCACTGGATTTACTATAACAAATTCTAATTTAAAAACATTAGCAGATTTTCTTGATTTTAATAAAGTAGTTGGTACTGAGCTTGCTACTCAATTATCTCTGCAAGGAGTAAACGACTTTACAGAGTTTGGTACATTCTTGCAAAATAAAGTTGGTCAACTTGGATTTGCATCTTGGGCGTCGTTATCAGATTTCTTATTGAAGATTGAAGTTCCTAGTTTTGTTAATACCACAACAACATCATCTTCGTCTGTGTTATCCCCTTCAACAATAACAGCAATAACCAATGTAACAGGAACAGGGTCCGGACCTTTTGGAAATCCTGTTATGATAGACTACTTTGGTGCAGTATCAGGATCAACCTATACTGAAAATTTTACCACGCTAGCATCTAATTATGGTAGTATCGTTGGCCCAGTTAGTGCAGCCGTTCAAAATTTAAACTCTGCTATTCTTAACATTGTTACAAATTATGCAGGATCGGGGCAGGATGATCTTGTAGCAAACTTAGTTCCAAACATGGTAGCCGCAAACGTAGTAGCAGTTAATAGTGCTATCAATGCCGCAGTGGCTGCAGCAAATCAAACAACATTTGCCACGTGCGATACTGCATGTCGTACTATAGTTGCCAACGTTGCTACAGAGGTGTCAGCACTTTCAAAGGCCAGTGCAACTATCAGCAACGTGTTTACTACACAGTTCCTAATGGGATTTGGCCAAGGGATTGGAAGCTATACAAATGACTCAGTTGGTGCTGGAGAAATTATTGCCAACTTAGTTACAGCAGATTCTGCCGGTGATACTATTCGTGCAGTTATGGCAGAAACAACCAACTCAACTATTATTTCTGGTAAAAATGATCCTAACCCTAGGATGGCAGTATACCAAGCACAAGCACAAAATATACCATTAAGTACATACATAAGTCAGAATAAGTAGGGTTTTAACAGTGGGTTTTCACTCAGAAACGTTACTTAGTTTGACTTTCAACGACTAATATAGTATTATAACTCAGTAGATATGGTATTAAATATCTAACGCTTTCAATTTATCGAAGCGTACAACTCTAAAGGAGGACGAAGTATGAAAAAGATAATTTCGGTTATCGTATCAATAATCGCCCTGACCGTAATGGCACCCGGTCATGCAGAAGAAGTAAGTTTTTTAAACACAGTCAAATCACAAGCGCAAGATCGCTTGGATACATTAGTTGATGCTATTATGAGTCCCATAGTAGATATCAACATCACAAGCAAGGATGTAGATTGCCTTGCAAAGAATATCTATTACGAAGCTGGTAGTGAACCAGAAGAAGGCAAAGTGGCAGTGGCCATGGTTACCATTAACCGCGTCCGCGATGGCCGGTTCGGTAAATCAATTTGCTCAGTAGTGGATCAACGTACAACACGAGTCAAGTCTATTGAAGTTACAGAAACTAAAATGGTACAAACAGGCTTATTTGGCCGACCTGAAGCAGTTAAACAAAAAGCAATGGTAGTACAAAATGTAGAAGTATGTCAGTTTAGCTGGCGCTGTATGTTTGTACGTAAACCTAAAGACGCTGACGATCATTGGTTAGCTAGTCAAGAAGTTGCTCAGCGTTTACTCAAAGGTGAATACAGTACCTGGCAGAACAAGTATAGTGAAGCACTATATTTTCATTCAACAAGTGTTCGTCCAGCCTGGGCACGTTCAAAGCAATATGTTAACCGCATTGGTGGACATCAATTTTACGCAGATCGCAATATCTAAATAAAATGTTCTTCCCTGCTCTAGAGCGTATTAAGTCTTTGGCTACTCGACACAGTAGCAGGACTTTTACGCCAGAGCAATTTACACACTTAATCCGTATGCAATTTCGCGACCGCCAGTTGCGATTTGTTTGCCAACGGAATCAAGAACTAACTAGAAAAGATTTTTGGATTGCAGGTGAATATCGCCCACACGAAGATAGTCAAGACGAAGCCTGCATTTTTATCACGCTAACTTTTAGTCCACGTTGCCGGAAAATAAGTTTCAATGACTACGACTGGTCGGCTATGAGTTTTCACTTAGCTGATATTGTTACGCACGAATACCTACATCAGTATTATTGTCGACGTCGTGGGTATCGCCACGGTCCGGGATATCGTAGTCGAACTAATCATAGATACAACGAAACCATGCGTGACTATCTAGGATGCGAAGATGAAATACTTGCACACGCATTTAATGTTGCAAGTGAAATGGTTGTGTACAATCGAGCAATGACAAAGACAAATGTTTATAGAATATATCGCAAATATTTTAGACAAGATCGTAAAGTTATGTTACAATTACAAAAACAAGTGACTAAGTATATTAATAGACTGGAGCGATCAAAATGACTAAGTTATCCGAAGAGTTAGCAATTGAAGATGGTTTTTATGAAGATGACATTAGCGAAGAAGATTACGGATTTATATTTGGCCCAGACGGCAAATTAAAATCTGTATTTTTACCCGACAATCTTCCGTTTGAAGCACCAGAGAATATTCAAAAAATATTAGAAATATTTGGATACTCTGATCCCGAACAACTAGTAGATTTAATTAATAATACACTACACTAGTTGACCCATAATTCGTAATATTGTATAATTACTATATTATGAAAACTCAGCAACAAACTACACGGAAAACACGCATTCACAATGTGTTGTTTTTTCGCGACACTCCGTTCAAGCCCAAGCGTGTAGAGCTTAAAACCCGCTATAAACGCCGTCAAAAACACCGTAATTTAGAGGGGTAATTTCGGTTGACCCATAATTCGTTGTTTGCTATAATGTATGTATAGTAACTAATAAGGAGTTCAAATGAGTACAGTATCAATTGCAGGTTTTAGCTATAGTGCTGGTATTTTAAAATTTCGTACTGCTAATAGTATGGCTCGTGCTGAACAGTTGGCTAAACTTGGCGACGTAAACATTCATATGGCCCTGTTGCCTAACGAAATGAGTAAAAACGATGCCGCTAAGTATGTACTCACTAACTTAGAGATTTCTTTCCCACAGGTTGATCAAGCAGAAGCTGCGCGATTGCTTACCGGTTTGATCAAAGATGAAAACCCTTTTGCAAAACCTAAGAAGCCTGCTAAACCAAAAACCGTAGTAGCTAAAAAAGCACGTCTTATCATTGGCTCTACTTCAGTTGGTGCAGACGATGCTCCGTATACACCAAAGCAAGCGGCAAAGATTCGTGCAGAGTTTATGAAGAAGTTAAAAGTTGCTTACGAGGCTAACTAATATGCCCTATGTTCCACGTGAACTCCGTACAGAATCTTTTATCGCCGGCTTTAGTGATGTTTATATGACAGTACAGGCCAATCCGGAGTTGCGTATGATTCCAATCAGTCAGTTAGAATCTCTGCGTCGGAGTTTGAAACAGTTGGGTTATCGTTTTCGTGTAGTATTTCGTGGTCCGCATCGCAAGAATCGTAGTACTCTTAAATCGAATGCTCGTGCCTTTAATGTTTACTTTAAGGATTAATTATGAATATTCAGTCAACTGACTTGCATTACATTAAAAAAGGATACGAGTACCGTACCTATTTAGAGCGTGAAGACGATAATCAGAAATTGTTTCATTATTGTTTCAAAGATGGCAAGCAAGTAGACATGGGGTTTAACTTTTATAACGAAAGTCCGTACGAACTTATTGCCCCGGAGTTGTTTGGGATTTATGTTAATCAATTAGAAGTATTCATTCAAGGTTAATATGTACTTAGGCCGAACTTTAGCAATCGCAGGCACAGCATATTTTGCCATACACCTTGCAACAGGAGCATGGACTTGCTACAATGAATTCTGCCCTGGAGATAATGCATCTGACTGGGTGTACGAATATGTTGACGAAGATGGTAAAAAGTTTATTGTAGAAGATGGTAAATCTATGCCAGCAGAGCAATATAAGGAAACAAAATGATTACAGTCGTTGGCTACAAAAACGGGCAAGAAGTTAGGCACGAAGTTTGCTACGATGTTTTTAGCGCCGATGCCAAAGCCGAAGAATTTAAAGATTGTGTACTATACGATGAAGTGCATATTGTAGTAACAGAGGAGACAAAATAATGTGGCCAGAAGATACACCACGCCCTGATAGTAATCCGTTTAAATTTACTTACACTATCAACAAGAAAGACATTCCAGATTTTGTAAATAGTTTGCATGTATTACAAGAACACTATATGGATGCAGCACTCGAAGAGAAAGCAAAAGACGGTTTCCCTGAGGCAACTGAAGTAATTAAACATATTATGGGGTTAAAATGAGAGATGCAAGTACATTAATACAAGGCTTTCTTGATAACAGCATTAGTCTTAAAGACCTTACAATCAACGAGCTCGATGTGGTAATTGATGAACTAGTTGCCATTGGCGAAGATTTATTAGATACTGAAAATCACGAAGTTGGTGTTGCTATACTCGAATGTTTAGACGAAGCCATTGATTTACGTAGCACTGATCCCGGCATAGGATTTGAAGAGGCTATCATTGCTGCCGAAGCACGTGGATCAACATATTGGGAGTTTGATGACCATACCGTACACTAAAAAAATTGGGTTTTGCTGCAAATGGATTGACAGTGAAGACCAAACCAATGGCATTAAACCCACCGACGATGCCAAAAAGTACAACACTGGTACTACCACAGTTGCTTGGCTAAATAGACAAACAAGGCCGGTGGCGGAGCAAAAATTATGGGACTTAATGGTTCAAAACATCGAGGCAACAAGATTGCTAGTGGAGCGAGTAAGTGAACTCCCAGAGCCTCTTCGTATGGTCCGTCTTAGCAGTGATATCCTTCCTTGTTATACCCATGGGGATTTTTCTAGTTATTGGCTGGAACCTTCTGTTGTATCATACGCCGAAACCCACTTTTCACGAGTGGGTGCTCATGCTAGGGCTCACGGGGTTCGCCTTAGTTTCCATCCTGGGCAGTTTACTGTTCTTGCATCATCTAATCCTGGGATAGTAGAAAGATCAATAGAGGAGTTTGAATATCATGCAACTATGGCACGTTGGATGGGTTTCGGTACCCAATTCCAAGATTGTAAAATTAACGTACACATCTCGGGTCGTGAAGGTCCAGCCGGTATCCGGAGTGCGTACAAACGACTATCACCAGAAGCAAGAAACTGTATTACTATCGAAAACGAAGAAAACGCCTGGGGGTTAAATGATTGTCTTACCATTACTGATATTGTTCCTATTGTGCTCGATATTCATCATCACTGGATACGCGAAGGCGAGTACATTAGCCCACGGGACGAACGTGTTGCGCGAGTTGTTGATAGCTGGCGTGGTATTCGTCCTGCTCTGCATTATAGTGTCAGCCGCGAAGATGTACTTGTGGGACATGATACACACAATGCCCCCGACCATGCGGCACTTTTGGTAGAAGGCTACAAAAAGCAAAAACTTCGTGCTCACTCTGACTTTTATTGGAATCAACAAGTAAACAAGTGGGCATTGAGCTTCTGGCCCAACTTCGACATCCAATGCGAGAGCAAAGGTAAAAATCTAGCTAGTTTTGAGCTATATGAGCAAGCAAAAGCCTTAGACTTGTAAATACTTGTGTTGCCGTAAGGTACTGTGAATTACCCTAGCCCGCTTTCTGCGGGCTTTCTTCTATAAGCATAAATACTCAATAATAAGGTTAAAATAATGAGTACTTTTGCTAACGTCTTTGTAGGTAACACAGCCAATGATGGTTCTGGTGATCCGTTACGTACAGCCTTCTTGAAGATCGACGAAAACTTTGCTAAAATCGCTTCAGGCGAAATTGGCGTCACAGTTAATGCCCCAATTCAAAGTGTTGCAGGCAGATCTCAAGCAAATATCATTTTAAGTGTTGCTGATGTAAACGGCGCAGTTGGTGTATTACGAGTTAATACATTAGATGCTAACTTAGGCACAGCAACAAATAATATCACAGCATTACAATCCAACGTTTCTGAAATTGAAGCAGACCTTGCTGAAATAAATGCAAATGTTACAGCGGCTAATGCAGCTATTGCAAGTTTTGTAGTTGGCGCCGGATTTGCACTAGAAACAGAACTTACTTCAAATGTTGCTTCGTTACAGCACAAGATTGATTTAGTCAACGCTAATGTAACTGCATCCAATTTACGATTGTCTAGTGTAGCCACAACTACCAGTACCAATTCTACTAACATTACTATACTACAATCTGATGCTGGTGTACAAGCTACTGCACTAAACAGAATTGATGCCAACTTAGGTACAGCAACAAATAATATCACTACACTACAATCTAATGCTGGTGTACAAGCTACTGCACTAAACAGAATTGATGCCAACTTAGGTACAGCAACAAATAACATTACAAGTTTGAGAGCAAATATTACTGCGGCTAATTTAGTAAATGCTAGCCAAGGATCTGCAATATATTCTATTAACGCTACCATTGATACTATTAACGAAATATTACAATATCAAGATGCTAATTTAGGTACAGCAACAACTAACATCACAGCATTACAATCCACAGTTGGCTCACATACTACACAGATTAATTTAGTTAATGCTAACCTTACTGCAGCCAATTCTGCATTGTGGAGTAACGCTTTACAACAATCTACTGCAATTAATAATCTTAATGCTTCGTTGGTTACTACTAATCATACAGTTTCAAATAATTCTGCTAACATTTTAGTATTACAATCCACTACTGGTATCTTGAGTTCTGCGGTTGATTTAATTAATGCAAATGCAACAGCATCAAATAACAGTATCGCTCAACTCAATGCTGGTGCAACAGCCGCCAATTTACGCATCTCTACTATTGATGCTAACTTAGGTACAGCAACAAATAATATTACAAGTCTAAGAGCTAATATTACTGCTGCCAATGCAGCAATTTTATCTAAAGCTCCAATCGTATCACCAACGTTTGTTGGTAACATTACTACAGGTAACATTTTAGCACAAGGCTTCTTCTGGGCTAATGGCACTCCGTTTACTAGCGACTCAAGTCTGGTCAGCGAAGCTACCTTGGTAATGAAGGCCTACATCGATGCCAATGTTAGTACATTAAACTCTCGAATTGATGCAACTAATGCTGCGGTTATATCTGCAAACTCATTTAATCAATCCTATACAACAACTTTGATTAATAAAGTTAATGCCAATGTTACTGCTGCTAATGCACAAATCTCAAGTTTGCAATCATCAATATCGTCAATTGCAAACTTAGCATCACTTTCTGGAAGTTTAATCCCGTCGGCGGCCAACACGTATAATTTAGGTACTACAATTAAACCATGGGCTAACGCATACATAGGTAATGTTTCTGTTGGCCTGGGCGAGTTTAATAAAATTTATAACAATGAAACATTTACTTGGGGTAATACTACAACCCTTGGTAGATTAACAGTTACCAATGGTGTGTTCTGGGCTAACGGAACTCCGTTTACAACCAGTGGCGGTAGCTATGGCAACATTGAAGTTGTTGCTCAGTTACAACATTTATCAACTAATGTTACAACTAGTGGCTCTATTATTGCTGGAACCTACTATGGTGACGGCAGTAAGTTATCTGGCGTAACTGTTAACTTAGAAACAGCACTACACACATACGGCGGCGATATATTAGCTGATAATGTTATAGCAAATGCGTTTATTGGTAACGGTGCTGGCTTAACAAATGTACCAAGCACATTTGGTAACGCTAACGTTTCTATTTTCCTTGGCGACAAGTTTAAAACAACTGCTAACATTTACGGAAATATCTACGCTGATTACCTATTCTATGCCAACGGCACACGAAGATCATACGGTGATAAAGAAGTACAAACATTCCTGGTTGGTGGAACAGTTACAAGCATTGTTACAGGTAACGTTGTGTCTGTGGGCAATGTTTACTCAAACGGTAATATTGCTATGGTATCTAGTGTACCACGTAACATATATGTTAATAGTTCTGCTCCGTTATCTACACAAGGTAACGTTGGCGACATTTGGTATCAGACATTCTAACTATGCAATCTAATGTACGTCCTTATACAGGCGAGCTAATTGCTTATCCTGATTACACAAATATTAACGATGAGGGATTTTTAACACCTCCTCAAGTTGCAACGGCCTATAATATTCCAGCTGGCACCGGCGCTGGCGTAAAAGTAGGTATTATAAGTCTAGGCGGCGGCTGGAGTGCAACAGATTTTAATAACTCAATGAGCAACATGGGATTAAGTTCTTTAGTGTCGAGCGCAAACATTACCACAGTTTTGGTAGATGGCGCAACTAGCGGCAGTACTGATACTACTGGCGGTGAGAATACTTTAGATTTGTATTGCGTAGCAGGCATTGCTCCTAAGGCAAACATTGTATTATATGTTGGCGTGGATACAGGTACACAGTATGGAACTAATCCAGCAACACAAGCTACACTAAACAGCACCAATGGATTTGCTAATGTAGTAAATCGTGCTGTAAACGATAATTGTGATATTATCACAATAAGCTGGGGATATGATGAAATATATGGCAATACTCATCCAAATTGGTATTGCGGAGACTTCCTAGCCGCACCTTTAGCAAATGCCGCGGCAAAAGGTATTACAGTTTTAGTAGCCACTGGAGATTATGGAGCAGATGCAACATTAGCTGGAAACATAGTATCGGCACAATATCCGGCTACTAACTCCAATGTCATAGCAGTGGGCGGAACACATTTACAAGTAAATCCTGGATATGGAAACGTTAGAATATCTGAAACCGTGGAATACAGCGATGTATTATTTGATAGTAGGGCAGGCGGTGGCGGCGGAATAAGTTCTTTTGTGTCTAGACCAGACTACCAAGCAGGATTAACTTATCAACAATACTTTAAAGCAAACTCTACCCCCGGCCCAATTACTACATTAACTAGTCGTGGAATCCCGGATATAGCTGCTGCAATGAACGGATATGGATTTTGGTATAACAATACAGTAACCTATACTGGTGGTACTAGCGCATCAGCTCCTATCATGGCAGGTATGTTTGCTAGATTTATGTCAATTAATGGCGGACGTCGTCCTATACCCGGGGCAATACATAAACTATTATATTCCAATCTCAATGCTTATTACGATATTACTACAGGTAATAATGCTACAGTAACATATTTAAATGGTTATGCTGCTAGCTCAAATTGGGATCCAGTCACTGGAGTTGGGGTGCCATATGGTGATCAAGTACAGCAGTTAGTATCTTCTGGTGGTACTAAAATTAAAACAGCTACAAATACTTGGGGATATGTTGCCAACGTACAAGTTAAAACAGCAACAAATACTTGGAGCAACGTTAAATCCATTTGGACTAAGACTGTAAATGGTTGGCAACAAACTTTTTAACGATAAATATATTACTATGGCACAAAACGGAATATCAACACTCTCGACTAAAGAAGCACGTCAAGCCGCAAAACTTGATTTAGCACAGTCCAACCGTCAAGCAGGTGGCGATACTACTGCTGTGGCCTATAGAGAAAATAACGAGTACGATATTACATCATTGCCTACACAGTACGTTGATAACGATATTTACAATAATCCAAACCCAAATGGGCTACTACCGGGCCGCCCGTGGGTTAATATTGCCAGTATAACTTTTGCTCCAGACATTTATTACGACAACAGAGTTGGAACAAATACTACCAACGGATACTTCGCTGACAATGTTGCGTTTTTTGATAATCCAGTAGTAAGCCCAGTTACTCATACTACTGGTACTACGCCGACTATTAACATTTCAAATCAACCTACTTATAATTCAATTCAGTATATAGGTTATTTTAAAGCACCAGCAACAGCAACATTCACATTGTATACTGCTAGTGATGATGCTAGTTACATATGGCTTGGCCCACTGGCGGTTACAGGATATACAACTACAAACGCATTAGTAAAAAATCCTGGACTACACGGTATTGTTGAAAGAAGCGCAACTATAAATTTAATACAAAATGTCTACTACCCAATCAGAATTCAATTTGGTAATAACAGTGGGCCGGGCGCACTAACAGTTAGTTACTCAACTCCTAGTATCAGTAAGACATCCGACTGGACAGGATTAATTTTCCACAACGCCGCTACTAACGGATTCTAAATAAATTATGACAATGCGAAAAATTGTAAGTAAATCAGTAGCGGGCACAACAGGTGCTTATGTGGGCCGAAGAGGGGAGATATTTTATAATCCCAACAACGGAGCACTAAGCATCAGTGATGGAGTTACAGTAGGTGGAAACCCCATCCATATACACGCTGAAAGCGTAATATACGATCACAATATCATCCCAGCGGCGGATAATACATATGACTTGGGTAGTGAACTACTACGCTGGCGCTCAGTTCACATTGGCCCGGGAACACTATACATTCAGGATCAAAACCCCGCTGGCCAAAACTGTGCTCTTACAGTAT
>Ga0208622_1000481_pt1 | contig 16240 bp, 34 predicted proteins | sample CryBogCBH12Jul09_FD_184621 | JGI IMG/M metagenome (GOLD analysis project Ga0208622, IMG submission 184621) | Freshwater microbial communities from Crystal Bog, Wisconsin, USA - CBH12Jul09 (SPAdes) | ecosystem: Environmental > Aquatic > Freshwater > Lake | place: Crystal Bog, Wisconsin, USA... | reverse complement strand
AATCCTTTACGTGGGTAGTTATCAAGTAAAGCTTCTGATTTTTTGAAGCACGTATCTTTGTAACCTCTATTAACCCATTCATTGCAAATTGCTTTTTGATAATCAAGCAATGCAAATTCATAGTTACGCCACATTTTCACTGCTGGGTGATTACGCCAACCGTAATTAGGTGTAACTAAAGCCTTTAGAACTTGCAAAGTTTCTACACGTTGTTTGCCTAATCGTTGCCTGTCTAAAACTGAAGCAGTTTTTACAAAATCTTCATACGGTAAAAATGTCTGCATTAGTTAACCTGCTTAATTAATGATGAACAAATACCCATACATTTTCCGTTTTGTTCTGCAACAATTTCGTCTATAAAATCTTTGCTCCATTGATTTGCAACATAAACTACATTTGATTCTTCAATTTCAGAAGTTAAGCCACCGTTTTTGATGTGAGTTAAAATTAAACAATTTTTTGAGCAATACAATTCGCATTGACTTATACCGTCGTAAACGAGTGTTAATTCTTTGAACATCGCATACCATTCTGCCGATACGGTTTCTGGTGTACGTGCAATTTCACGCATTGCATCTTTTAATGATTCTTGATTTATTTGGTAATTGGTCATCTTTACTGCCTCCATGTATTGGTACTGGACTTCCCGCTACCTCTCCACTATACCAACAGGTTGTCCGCTTGACGGACACATTGTCATCTTTTTAAGATTTTTATGATTTCATCCCAATCCGAAGGTCGCCATACATAAACCTCGCAACCAACGATTTGTAGCTCTTGAATTGTTATGTCTTGTGCCGGTGAGGTTTTGCCTTTTTCCCTTTTTAATTCCGCCCAAACAATTCTTTTTTGTTTTACGTGCCACATCGTCAGATCTGGATACCCGGCAAGGGTGGCACGCCTTGAATCGGGTATTGCATAGACTTTCCAACCATTCAAACGAGCAAGCGTACAAACTCGTTCTTGGAAGTCTTTTTCAAGTTCTAATGATTTAAGTTGTTCCCCTGACAACAGGCTAAAAGCTTTCGTCATTAGATAAATAACCAACAACTCCAAATTGCCAAGCTCGTCTAGCTCTGCTTGCTGCAAGCATTTCCGCTTCTCCTGCCCATGCATGTACGACGTAGCCGTGTTCTAACGCCCATGCCGGATTGTCTGTAATAAACCTATGGCAATTTCTACACAAGGCAAGACAGTTGTTTACATCGGTAATTGAACCGCCTCTTGCTCTGGTTTTAATTTCATGAACATCAGTAGCGTGATACGAACAAATTGGTTCCACGTTAGCTTCACATCTAGATGAACGAGAAAAAACCGCCATACGAGTTTGATTTCTTTCGGAAGTTAAAGCTTTACGTTTTTTTGAAACTGGATTTATTCTTGACCGTTTCACGTCAAACCATCAGGTATCTCGGCAGAAGGCCATTTATCCGTCTTTTCAAAGATGTGTACGGCTGAATTAAGGCACCGTTTGCAAAAGTGAGGGTGAGCCCCCCAATAGGATTCCCAACGCCGTACAACCCAAACTCCGCACCCATCGCAGACACCGGGCAGTAAGGTTCGGAACTCGTCAAAATGGTCTTCAATGTTGTGTAACAAAAATTGGTCTGGAGAAGGAATAATTGTAAGTTCATTCCATCCTCTCCTCCAATAAATTTGTGTAACAAAAATTGGTCTGGAGAAGGAATAATTGTAAGTTCATTCCATCCTCTCCTCCAATAAATGGAACGGTCAGTTTCTTGTAGTTCTTGAATAATCTCAACAAGCTCAGGTAGGGGTGCGTCTGGTGAATCCTCTTGTTTGAATGTTCCAACACCTTTTGCCATTCCTCCACGATAACTGATTACCGAGACCGAGGAGAACGCAGGGTTTTTCTTATCTCCGCAAGTGCTGCAATTCGGACTTCATCTGTAAATGTTGCTTCCTCTTTTTTATAATTAAGGTTCTTTATAGTTAGGGGTACCTGCATGTCCTCCCAAACTGTCTTAGATGTCCGCCCAACAGTTCCAAATGTCCGCCCAAAACCTTCTTTTGGTGGTGTGGTATAAATGCGTACACGGTACAACGACCTTTTCCTGCTGGTCTGACTACTCGGATGATGCCTAACTCGACTAATTCTTTTAGACATCTACGAACGTGGCGGACACTTAGTCCGGTCTTATTTGCTAAAAAATCTTGTGAGGGTCTAGCTTCTTGCCCATCATCATGTGCGTGGTCGGCTAACGCAATAGCTACATACTTAACACTTGGTTGTAACTCCAACCGCCAAATGTAATTCTGAACGAAAATACTCATTGTCACCCATCTTGTCAATCACTAGAAAATCTCAACTTACTATCGGAACGGTTAATAACGATACCTTTGGCTTGGCGTATCTCCCGACGCTCCTTTGCCGTAGTACCAGCCCAGTATCCATAGCCTTCATACTTCAACGCATAATCAAGGCATTGTTGATTTACTGGACATTGTTGACATAATGCAATAACGAATTCAGGGATAGGTAGCCTATCTCCTTCTTCATGAGCATAGAAGTGCTTTTTATCCGTCTTTCGGCAACTTGCTCTATTACGCCAATCGTCATTGTCCACTCGCTACTTTTTAGCTCTCCTAGTTGCTCTATTTATCGAAGTTACTTTTTCATCTGCTTGTTGGGCAATTATGTCTTCAATAATGGCGTATGCCTCCAATAAAGCTACTTGCACAAGTTGTTGGCGTGTCAAGTTATTAAGAGTTGTAGCAAGGTTCCCACCGTAAATCTGATGAGCTTCTTCTGCGGAAATTTCAGCGTCACCTCTCCTAACGAGCAAGGCATCCATAACAGCATTTACCGTATCTCCCCAAATCTCTTTTGGCATTAGAACGCATACTCCTGTGTAGCTGGTGAACCGTTACTGATACTTGCTGCATTACGAGTAACCGTTACATGTGCAGAACTAAGACTTGCACCAATGTCATCTGCCACGATTTCTACAACTGAACGTTTTTCACCCTTATCAGTTTCCCATTCACGTTGTTCTAGTCGCCCAGTAACAATAACTTTTGTACCTTTTGGAATAGAAGTCGAAATGTTTTCAGCAATTTTTCCGTAAGCGATTACGTTAAAAAAACTCACTCGTTCTTCCCATTCTTGTGTTTTCTTATTCTGCCATCGGCGATTTACTGCCACGCTGAGCTTGACCGAAGCCATCCCACTATTTAAGAAGACCAACTCCGGGTCTCTTGTTGTATTTCCACTAATCGTAATGCTACTGCTCATCGGTTTCCCCTTTTTTGTATGTGTATTCCATTATTGCTTTACGACAAAACTGATTTAATGTTAGCTCCTCACGCTGAGACGCTTGCAATAAATCGTCATAAATCTCGTCTGGTATTAAGAGCTCAAACATCTGCATTGCTCAACGCCTTTATTAGTAGGTCAATTTCTTCTGGTAATACATCGTTATAGCCCAACACTTCACGGTCTAAAACTGCTTCCATGAATTCTTTACGCTCCATAGGATTTTCAGGGAACTTAACCGAAAGACTTTCACGCAAAATTGTTTGTTTAGGTGTTAGCTCTGAAACGTTTGTGCCTCTTTGAACTTTTGCCATTTCTTGTTTTGACGGTCTTTGGATTTTTCCGTTTCGCATAGTCGCCATTCCTAAGTTTGCACAAGCTCTGCCAATCGCCGAAGTTTCTGCGTTTTCGAGTGGACTGGTAACGTTAGCCCCTTGTGGTGAAAATGACTCCTCTGCCAGACCAGAAGCCAACAAAACTTCTCCATCGTATAAATGAGCTTGCACAATAAATTGCGTTTGTTTTTCTATGTTGGTATTTACATTCAATAGTTCGGTTAAAACTTTGCCTGCTGGATACTTTTCATAAAACAAAGTAATTCGTTCTGCCACATCTACATAATCGTCAAGATTAAATCTTGCCATTTCTATTCCTCTCCTTTAAGTGTTTTTTTCAACTGTGCTAACGAAGCGTCAATTTTGTCAAAATGCATTTTCATAATTACATCAAACTCATCAAACATTTCTTGTAGTGATTCATCAGTTGTTCCATCCATCTTTACCTCTCCTTTTTATTTTCTAATTGATTACACCAATCCCCTACTGCTGTTCTGCCAACTGGTGTACCGCTAGCAGAAAGCTCTGAAGCAATAGTGCGATAAGACTTGCCATCTTTTCGAGCTTGCTTTAGAAATTGTTTGAGCTGACCTTTCAGTTCAAGATTTTTCAAATCATACAGATGTGACTTCATTTGCTCCCCTATTTATAAAATACATTCTAATTCGTATAGCCAAACGCCTGTATTCTGCTGCTGCCTCAAATTCACCCTCATCTGTTGCAGCGTGTTGACATTCGACCAATGAACTTAAGATTAAAAACAAATCGTCATTAGATAAGTTGATTTGCATCATTTTCTCCCATCACTTTGAAATAGTCAATACTAAATTCCTTAAAATCGCCAATAGCTTGGTCAATGGTTTCGTACTGATGTTCCCATTCACCCACTCGTACCGCATTGCTAAATACATCAACGGTCATCAAATAAAAGTCGTTGTAATCATCTTCAGAAATTGCAGGCGTAATAGCACCGCTAATTATGAATTCATTATTAAACACGTTTATGTACGCACCGTTTAATTCAGAGTATTCCCATTTCCTAACGTTGAAATCAAGCATTGTCATTTTCCTCTCTCATGTGTTTCATTAGCATTTCTAAATCATTTTCTGTCAATAAATCTTTTTGAAACTCTTTATTAAAGCCTTCAAGAAGAACCTCAATAATCGTAAGTGAACTTTCGATTGTGTAAAGGTCATCTGATTCGACACAATGACGAAGTAACTCTACGTATTTGTTCATAAGGTTGAGGCGTTCGTGTTGGTCGACTTTATTCATCAAAAGCTCCATTCGCCCATGCGTACAACAGCCACGCACCTTCCATCATCCCAATTAGAAAAAATGCCATTTCTCTCATTGTGCGCCTACTTCACCAAATAATTCAGGACGTTCTGCAAATAGTTTTTCGTCAATTTGCGTTTTAATTTGATTGAGTTTCCAATCTGCATTTACATCTCGCCAACCTTCTTTGCGAAGAAATTGGCTGAGTATGTAAGCTTCTGAATCGCTGAGTGTAATTTTGATTTCCATTAGCGCACTACCTTTAATGAGTAGGAACTGTTGTTAGCAACTAAATTAAATACTTCTGTAATGCTGGTGTATAGACCAAGGTCTGTTTCGATACCGTTGAACTTCTTAAGTGTTACAAACCAACCGTTTTCGCCAGCGTAAGCTGTGAAAATAAAATCTGTTGTGTTTTTCTTGGTTGCTGTTGCCATCTTGATACTCTCCTTGTACGGCTACTGGACTTCGCCCTACATGAATAACTATACCAACAATGTGTCCGCTCAACGGACAATTTGCGAAGATTTTGAAAAGTTTTTGAGCATAGAAAAACCCCCTGCCTTGAAGTGACGGAAAAGGCAGGGGGTTTCTCATGGAGGTAAGCAAGATGGGTGCTTACAAGTAAAACCTTATCATGTTCGCTTTTTGTCTATGCTCAACGCTTCAAAAAGCTGTGCTGGTGTAACCGTGTAAATGTCAGCCCAGTTATGTAGGTAACCGCCAAATCGTAAGGATTCAGCCACCAAAGACGAACAAATCCAAGTGTTGTCTCTTCTGAAAGCAGGAAACCAATTTGGAGTCAAAATGTCAAAGAAAATAGACAAAATGGACAAAAAAGAATACCTGTGTCCTACCTGCAAACTAATAAATTCAAGGGTTTTTTTAGAGGACACCGTGACCGGTGGTTTAACAATTAAACATTCGCCAATGGTGCTAAGTCTTTTGTCATTGGTAACACCGCTTGGTTCCGCTTGAGTGACGTAGGCAACGCCGTTATGCACATGGCTCACGATAGCTACATGATTCCATTTTGAACCACGTCTCCAACGAAGTCTCTCCCCTAGTCGTATAGCTCTCCCCATAATGCCATTTGACCGTGCAAAAACAATGTCACCTACGTCAGGTACCACCATGCTTTTAGGCTTTCGGTGGCGTTTTTTCGTTACCAACGGGAAACGGTATTGCTGCCTTTGTAGCGGTCTCATCTGTCGCCTTTACTGGTAGGCAACCAAGTAGCCATGAAGCCTTTGGGTATTTCTCTTCAAGAAAACGTACTGCTGTGTAATAGGCGGTGGTTGCTAATGGGGTTAGGTACATCAAGTCATTAGCAGGCAGTGTCATCCACTCTTTTGTAATCCATGCAACGGCTGCACCAATAATTGCTGGTACGGCAGTTCGGCAGATGTTTCTATCCATGTTGTTCATGCTGCTATCCTCCTCGGACATTTATGATTGCTAGCTTCCAAAACTTTGGTCGGTAGCTTGTTAAATTGTATCCTGCTCATCTCGCCTTTGTGTAAATTGACGATTGTTCCGCATTGTTCGCATTTGTAGATTAGTTCCATAGGATTTTCAACCCTAGCAAATACAAAAATCCCCAACCAATCTCACGACTGTTTAGGGATTTCTGAGCGCAAATTTCGAGTAAGAAATGATTTGCGTTACAAAATTAGCAGGTCAGACCAGCCACGTATGCCAACTCCTGCTCCTACGCACATAGTGACCATTCCAGCAGGTGCGTTTGAACCGCTTGTAGAAGTAAACCATTTAGACGCACATAGTTACCATTCCAGCAGGTGCGCTTGAACCGCTTGTAGAAGTAAACCATTTAGAACCACCATCCATAGCTGGCACTTGAAGCACTGTTCTGCCTGTTCCTTCGCTTAAAACAAAATGATGAAAATGACCGCAACAAAGTATTTCGGCATCAGCAACTTCGGTTCGACCTAAAGCTTGACCTTTCCACCAAGTTTCCATTTTTGCCTGTGAATTAGTACCACTACGGAATTGATGTCCGTGAGCAAAAGAAACTGGTATGCCTTTCAAATCCAAAGTCATTGTTAAATCGTCAGAGTTGATAGCACCAGTAGGAATACTTACATTTTTGTAGCGTTCTGGATTAACAGAAATAATTTCAGCGACAGTTTCAAATGTTGCAAAATCTCTGTTGTCCAACCAATCTGTATAAGCTTTACCGTTTTTGCGATTTTCACCGTGATTTCCCGGAACTCCCATAGCAATAATTTTTGCACCTACATCTACAAAAGAATCAATCGCATACATAACTAAACGACGAGCAATTTTGTCTTGCTCTCGGTCAGTCAGATCTGTTTGAAAAGTTTGCATTGCGTAGAAGCCATCACAGGATTCCACCAAGTCACCTAAACCAATTAAATACACATCCGAGACACCACGTTTACATTTTTGAAGTTCCAAATAACGATGCACGGCTTTGTCAATGGCGTCAACAATACGTTTCGTTGTTGCCTCTGAACCACCATTTTCGGATTTGCCTAACTGCCAATCACTAAGCAATACAAGGAAAGCAGAATTTCCAATTTTAGTAATTTCTTTTGATGGTTTTTTCTGTTCTATAAGTTTGCAAAGTTGTTCAACGTCAGCTCTATCAACCGTTGTTTCTCTAGGTTTAATGGTCGCCCTGTAATACTTCATGCGGACAAGTTCACCGTTACGTGAAGAGTCCCAAGCTCTTATTTGTAATGAGCCATCTACGACCATTGTTCGGCTTGGGTCTAATCCCCAATCAGCAATCAGTTCAGCCCAAACGGATTCGTCAGGTTCAGTATCTAACTGCGCAGTGATTGTTCCGTCTTTGCCATTCCAAGATAACGATGGTTCCCAACCTGTTGGGTGGGTTTCTTTATGTCTTGGCTTTCGCTCAAAATCAGAAAGGTCAGCCATTGCATCCGCACCGAGAGTATCGGTGATTGCGAACAGAATCGACACTGATTTTTATTCCACGATTGTTAAGAAACTTATTTATTGAAGTGTTGGTTATTTCTTCTTCCAACAATGCTGCTTCAATTTTCTCAACATCTTTTAATTCCAAAGTGGCGATTGCTCTACCTACAATGCACGTTTTTTTGTTGTCTACATAAAACTCTGATAAGTCAATTTCAGACATTCATTGCTCCTTTGCACTACCTCCATTAAAAAGTGTAGCAAATGACCGTTGAGAAGTCAATAATTTGTGTGTATAAGTTGTGTGTATAGCTTGTTGTGTTATGCCACAGAAGCTACGGAAACGATAACCGTTCCCTCGGCAACAACAGAAGTATTTGTTTCATCTTCTCCTGAGCCGTTAGGTTGACCTGACCATTGCCAAGTCCAAGTACCTGCATTACCAGCAGTTTGAATGTCCGCTTGAAAATAACCAACATCCGTATTAACGATTGTGTTGCTTGGGTCGCCAGTTGGATTTGTCCACGTAAAAGTTACAGGCGTTTGCCCTTGAATTTCATAAGAAAAAGTAACTACATCAGGATTTACTATTGTTCCGTCAATAGACGTAAACGGTTGGCTTGTGTAAAAGCGAATCGTACTGCCTTCAATAATGTTGTAACCCATTTAGACCTCGACCAAAATCTCGACTTTGCCACGAACTTGTGCCGTTTCAAAATCTCCTGTCACAGAGGCTACCTTAAATGAGCCTCGGACACTAGCGGTCTTGAAATCACCGGTAACGGAGCCCGGATGGTGTGGAAATACCAATGTTCCGACAGCAACGGTAGTGAATTCCCCTGAGAGGGTGCCAGAAGCCGGTATAAAGGCTTTTGCCGTTCCTCTGGTAGTGAAGTCCACAGCCACCAAACCGTAACCCGGAAGGTACGTTGTAGCGGTTGCATTTGCAAAAAACTCTGCCGAAACTTGACCTCGACCCGAAATAAACACCGTTGCGGTAGCTTCTGATACAAACGAGCCATTTACGTTACCAAAAGCAGGTTCAAACGCTGCCCCGACTGCATTGGCGGAAAACGAGGATACGTTAGTTCCAGCAGCAGGAATGTATGACGTTCCGGTTGCAGTTGCGTTGAATGTGCTTGTGAGGTTTCCTTGACTTGGCAAAAATGCAAAACCAATTGCTTCTGTCGAAAATGAACTTGCTACGTTTCCAAAACCAACAGAAATGTAAAGACCATTTGCTGAACCAAAAAAATCACCAGCAAATAAGCCTGTGGCTGAATGAATAACGGTAGCTTCACCAGTTGCAGAGAACGTAGCTACAAACTGACCTGTACTTGTAGAAAAGGCTTCGCCTGTCGCTTCTGCGGAGAACGAACTTGTCAACTCTCCTTGTCCATACAAAGCACCAATTCCAACTCCCGAAGCGGAGAACGTTGTTGTGGAAGTACCTTCTCCGTACAAAGCAGCAGAACCAGTAGCACTGGTACTAAATGCGCTCAATACGTTGCCGTTTCCATAAAGAGCAGCAGAGCCGGTTGCGCTAAGTGTTCCCTCTGCGTTAATACTTCCGGTTGCGGGCTCAAAAGCCGTAGCAGTTCCACTTGCGGAGAAATTGGATGTGAAAAAACCGTTTGCAGGAATAAACGTTGTTGCATTTGCATTTGCATTAAACGAACTTGACAGGTTTCCCGTCGAAGGAAGGTAAGCAGAACCGGTGGCGTTTGATACGAAATCTAGTATCAAGCTTCCTTGAGCAGGTTCGTATGCCGTACCTGTTGCGTTAAGCTCCGTGTTTGCGTTAAAGCTTCCCGAAGCAGGTTCAAACGCCGTGCCTGTTCCGTTAAGAGTTGTCGCAGCCGTTAGCGCAGCAAAAGCAGGAATAAACGTTGTTGCTGTTCCGGCAAGAGTCGTATTAACAGTTAATACACCATTCGCAGGTTCATACGCCGTTCCTGAAGCTGTCGAATTGAACGTCGAAACGAGTTGCGCTGTTCCGGGTACGTATGCGTTAGCGGTTCCGTTAGAAACAAAAGAACCAGTAATGTTTCCTGTGCCATTGAGTGAGTTTGTTCCAGTAGCACTGCCAGCAAATGTTCCTGTAAGCGCACCAGTTCCCGGTATGAGCGTTACCGCACCAGCAGCAGAGCCGGTAAATGTGTAAGTTCCAGTTGCAGTTCCCGGAATGTAAATTGAGATTAACGTTCCAGTCGGTCCATCACCTAAGTAATAAACACCAATCGGGAAACCACCGATTGCACCAAACTGACTGCCGGTGGACATCGCACCGTTGAATGTTCCGCTCAGCGAACCAGTCGCCGGGAATGTAGGAAAGAAATTAGAACCAGTCGCGCTGGCAGTAAAAGAAGCTACAACGCTTCCACCTACTGTTGAACCGGCGAACCCCTCGGCTAAGTATGCCCCACCAAGATAGTTACTGCCAAGCACGGCTGGCTCCTTTTAGTTAATTAGTTTGAAGCAGGTGCAGGTGGTGTGATGAAATTATCTTCAACCCACTTATCAGCAAACGCCTGTGCTGTGGCTTCGTCTGCCCTGCCAGAACGGTTCGTTGGTTGGGTATGGGCTTGTGACGTTCCATGCGTTGATGGCGAAAGGTGCGGTTGTGTCCACCGAGTAACTGAGTTCCCAGCCTTCGTGTGTTGTAACTGTCTTTGCCCCTGATGGGATTTCTGTTGGGTACATTATTTCTCCTTAGTTAATTGTTGTTGGGCCATTGTAGATACCGAAGTTTACAGGCAGTGCTGCTGACTGAGCAAAGTACGCAGTGGCGGTTGTTCCTGAGGCTTGAACTGCAACAAATTTTCCGTTACCGTAAGTAACACCAGTCCAGTTAGAAGAACTGGGCACAGTCGAAGCAGTCCACGTCGTTCCGTTTGTGCTGTACGCACCGGCAGTTGTGCCTTGAGCCACCGCAACAAAGTATCCGTTGCCGTATGTAACGTTAACCCAATTAGATGAACTTGGCATTGTAGATGCAGTCCAGGAAGTTCCGTTTGTGGAATAAGCACCGGCAGTTGTGCTATTTGCAACCGCAACGTAAGTAGGTGTTGTACCGACAAGTCCATAAGTAACTGAAAACCAGTTAGAACTACTCGACATTGTTCGAGCTGTCCAAGTTGAACCGTTGGTTGATGATGCACCAACATTCACCGACCCTGCTGCAACAGCAACAAAAAGACCGTTACCAAAAGTAACTCCAGACCAATAATTAGAACTTGGCATTGTGCTAGCAGTCCATGATGTACCGTTTGTGCTGTACGCTCCAGCGTTAGTTCCGCTTTGTTGAACCGCAACGTAGTAATTAGTTGAACCTATTAGTCCGTAAGTAACGGAATACCATTGAGAACTACTTGGCATTGTGCTGGCTGTCCAAGTTGTTCCGTTTGTAGAATAAGCCGCAGTTGTTCCTGAAGCAGCAGATACAGCAACGAAATAACCGTTGCCGTAAGTAACGCTGTACCAAGAAGTAGAAGAAGGCATTGTAGATGTTGTCCAAGAAGTTCCATTGGTGCTGTATGCACCGTTGGTCGTGCTTGACGCAACCGCAACAAAATAACCATTACCGTAAGTGACGGCGTTCCAATAATTAGCACTTGAAATAGTGCCTGCGGTAAATGTTGCTGGTGCGGCTTGTTGATAGGCTCCATTAGCTACCGTAACGCTTACCCCTGAACCTACAACCGCAGTTGTAGCAACAACAGTGTTAGACGGAACTAAGTATGCAGTTCCACCGACTGTAATTGTGGCTGGATTATCCGTAGCCGTAAGGTACGCAATACCACCGTTGCCGTTGACGGTTGTGGTGTAAGTAGAAGCACTTGTAAGACTTCCGTCGAGGATTACGCTCGAAGCATTGACCGGAAGAACGGTGCTGGTTGATGACCCTGAACTTGGTACTGGAAATGTTGACTGACCCATGATTACGCCCTAACCGTTGCGCCGTTGTAAATACCGTAGGCCATTGGAAAAGGTGTATTTGAATATGCAGCGTTCGCAGTTGCAGTTGTTACAACAAAATAATTATTTCCATAAGCAATAGCAGCCCAAGTAGATGCACTAGGCATTGTAGAGGCAGTCCACGAAGTGCCGTTTGCAGAATACGCTCCAATTCCTGAAGTAGAAACAGCAACAAAATAACCAAATCCAAAAGCAATTGATTGCCATTGAGAAGAACTTGGCCATGTTCCTGTTGACCAAGATGTAGCGTTAGTTGAATACCCATAAGAAGTTCCCGAAGCAACTTCAATGTAAGTTGGTGTAGAACCAACAAGTCCGTAACCCGCAAATTGAGACGAAACACTCGGTGTTGTCATTGCAGTCCAAGTGGTTCCATTAGTCGAATACGCACCAGCACTTGTACTAGAAAAAGCAACAAAATAACCGTTGCCAAAAGCAACTGCGTTCCAAGATTGAGCAGAAGGCATTGTACTAGCACTCCATGTTGTGCCGTTTGTTGAGTATGCACCGGCGGTTGTCGAACCTTGTGAAACAGCAACATAGTAATTAGTTGAACTTATTAATCCGTAAGCAACGCCATTCCAAGTACCAGCACTAGGCATTGTAGAGGCAGTCCAAGTGGTTCCATTAGTCGAATACGCACTGATACCACTGTTAGAAACAGTAACAAAGTATCCGTTTCCAAAAGTTACCGCCCACCAAGCAGAACTACTTGGCAACGTAGAAGCACTCCACGTTGTTCCGTTAGTTGAGTATGCACCGGCAGTTCCTCCAACGGAAACCGCAACATAGGTTGGCGTTGCTGCAACAAGTCCGTAAGTAACGCCATACCAAGTTTGAGAACTTGGCATTGTGCTAGCACTAAATGTTGCAGGAACAGAAGCATTTGTTATTGTCACTAAATGTTGCAGGAACAGAAGCATTTGTTATTGTAACGCTTTGGCTACCTGTGTAGGCAGATGTACCAACGGTTGAACCAGCAGCAACGGTATAAGGAGTACCAGCAATAGTGATTGTTGCAGTTGCTCCGTTGGCATAGAGAAGCCAGGGTGCGCCAGTACCAGTCACGCTTGTTGTGATTGAGGATGCCGTTACCAACTGTCCGTCAAGCAGAACTTTAGAGGCTGAGGCTGGTGGTTGCGAACTGTATGAAGTTCCACCGCTAGCAGCAGGGAATACGGTTATTCCCATGATTAGACCAACAATACGCCGGAGATACTAAAGTTCACCGTAGTAGCAGAAGCAAATCCAGCAATAAGTTTAGTAGTGGCAAGAACCTGTTTCATGTCAAACAAAGCGGTTGAGTTAGCAGCGATAGAAGCAGCCGGAATAACAACCGTACCGTCAAGGGTAATTGTGAATGTTGCAGCAGTACCGGCCGTGTTAGCTACAAGAATGTTTGTGACAATGGCGGTGGTGCTTGCTGGCACGGTGTAAAGCGTTGCTGATGAGGTCGCTGCTGCCCCTCGGTATAGAACTGCCGGTGTTGTTGCCATTAGAGCCACGCTCCCATAATTGTCATTGTTTGGTCATCATCATTTGAAAAAGACCCTGTTGCTTGTGTAACGATTGTAGTACCTGTTGCGGTGATTGTTCCAGTAAAGGTTGGTGATGCAGCCGTAAGTGTTCCAACTGCGTTAGCAAGGTTATTGCTGGCAGTCATGTACCACTGACCACCGGCGTTGTTAATAAACGAATAAGCACCATTTACCGGCACAACGAGAGATGTAACGCTTGAAGTAGAACCAAGTGGAAGCATTGAACTTGCGCCGAACCCTGCGGTAACTGGAACTGATGAACGGTTAATGATTGTCCATGTTGCACCGTCAACAGGTGCAGCAATAACGCTAATTGTCTGTGAAGCGGTAGAGCCAGTAAAGATAGTTACTTCGTTTGGCCCTGCTGTTGCGGTTGCTGAACGACTGACCATGTGTGCTTCAATGAGAGGCCACCAAGTACCGGGAGTACCGGCGGTAAGGCAAACCCAAATTGTTGCAGTTTGGTCAACGATAAAGTCACCAACGGCAAACGTTCAATTGTTGCAGTTTGGTCAACGATAAAGTCACCAACGGCAAACGTTCCTGAAACAGGTGCGCCGTTAGCAGTTGAACCTACAAAACGAGATGTAACTGCATTAGCTCCGGTAAGACCAGTTACCTTGAAGTCAGGTGCAACTACTTCGCCGGTGAACGTAGCTCCCGACAATGCTGCCAACTGACCAATAAGGTTTGCATCAACCGTTTGAGCAATGTTGTAACCAGAAGCGATTGACTGTGCTGTTGTTCCGTATTGCGCTCTGGTAATAGTGAAGGTGTCAGTAGAGACGTTTGTGACACGGACAATTTCTGCGTTGGTGTTATTTGGGTATGAACCTGCTGGCCATAACGTTGCGTCAAAGGGAGCCGTTGGAAAGTATGAACCTTGACCAGCAGTAACGACCAGTGATGTACCAGAAGTTGCAGGTGAAGGAGCGGTGGCGACTAGGGAATAAGCAAAGTTTTTTAATGCATCAACCATGACTTATCCTTTTCTAGTTGTCTGATTCGGTGGTTGTTTCCTCGTCAGCCGGTGGTATTACTGTTGCTACGGCAGTAGCGGAAAACTGTTGTTCTCCACCCATTATGAAAGAGAAGTTGTAACCGCACCGATAGCAAATGCAACAGTTGAACCAACTGAAATTGCACCGCTAAGTCCTGATGTTGTTCCACCACCGAGGTATGTTCCACCAGTTGAAGCCGTGAACAAACCAAAGTAAGGAACTCCACCAGCTTCTACTGGCATGTTTGTGAAGTTTTGCGCATTTGTTGAAGCTTGGGAACCTGATGAAGCTGAACCAAAAGCAATAGCCTGTCGTGCGTATGAACCACCAGTTACTTCACCAGACGCACCAGTTGTTGATGGGTCACTTGTAAAAAGTGCAAGGTAGTAGGTTGTTGAAGGCACGAACATTGCGTTGAGGCCAGTGTTCTCTTGTGCTACTGGTAAACGAGCCATTTAATTTCCTTTAGGTAGTTCTTGTTCATACTGTACCACCGGATTTTCCAGTCGGTCAATCCGGGCAAGTAATTCTGCGACCATCCTATTTGTCTCTATGTTGAGTGGCAAGTCGGGTTCTGGTTCGTCAAATTCGTCTTGAACGGTAAGTACCAATTCCTTTAATTCGTCAAATTGCTCATGTTCGAGGCTAAGGATTTTGCGGATTACTTTTGCGTCTGCTTTAGTTTGTTGAAACATGGCAATTCCCACCACCGATTCAATAACAAGAGCCATCCAAGAAGCTCCAAAGTTCCACCACATAAGAATGTGAGCATTTTGAGTTGACCAACAAAGAAACGTAACCGCAGTAATCGTTAGGATAAATGCCCAACGCCTTACAATTTCCTGAACTTTCCAACTTAAATGTTCAGATAATTTAATGGAATCCCCAGTTACAGGGTGAGTGTATTTATTTTTCTTTACCTTCGTGGTATCCGAGGTGTCTTTCAAGTTTCTGCTCAATTCGGTCTAGTTCTGCATTTACATTGTTTTCGTCATAATTAAGACGAAGCGACAATTTTTCCTCCACCGATTTTTCTAAATAATTATGTATAAAACGAACAATCGCCCATACGCCACCTACGCAAAAGAAAAAAGAACTGACGAAGGTGAACCACCAGTTTGCGCTACCTAATACGTTGGCTGACATTATGCAGCCGGTGGTACGTGTGCGCTCGTTGCGTTTATTGCGTTTGTATTAAATCGCAAATAGGTTTGGGGCATACGCCCATCTTGATTTACATGACAATAGCTAGGGTCGCCTTGCTGACCGTGTGAAATGGTTAGAGGATTTTTAGCGTTAGCACCTGATACGTCAACGATGAGTGCGGTGTGCCAGCCAGTTCCGGGTCCATAAACGATTACGTCACCTGGCTGAACTTGGCTGAGAGGAATCTTGGTTCCGTGTGCGAGCAGTGTGCCGGTGTATCCGGTGTGGTTGTAGCTCTGAGCATTTGGGTCTGGTGCGCCAGCCCAGTTATAGCAAAGGGTGACAAAGGCTGAGCAATCGGCGGTTACAGGTAGTTTTCCGGGATGCCCAATACCAGACATGCGCTGTGCGCCTTCTGAATACGTGAACTTGCCATGATTACTGGCAGCCCATTTAGCCCATGCAACTATGTTTTGTCTTACGTCGGTCATACTACAAGTGTAGATGAATTAAACGGTTGGTGCTGGTGCGTAAGCTTTCATACATTCAATTCCACAAAAAGATGTGTTAATTGGCACTGCTTCTGCCAAATCAAATTGTGGAATACCGTCTTTGTCTTGAATTGGTTGATTTAACAAAACAATAAAACCTGTTTTTTGCGTTCCGTTAAAAACAATTAACTCGTTGCATGAATCGCACGTAACCTCTGAAATCATTTTAATTGACATTTACCTAACTCCTTGAACTGTTAATACTCCGTT
>Ga0208622_1000476_pt1 | contig 16373 bp, 22 predicted proteins | sample CryBogCBH12Jul09_FD_184621 | JGI IMG/M metagenome (GOLD analysis project Ga0208622, IMG submission 184621) | Freshwater microbial communities from Crystal Bog, Wisconsin, USA - CBH12Jul09 (SPAdes) | ecosystem: Environmental > Aquatic > Freshwater > Lake | place: Crystal Bog, Wisconsin, USA... | reverse complement strand
TCGGTTACGAGCAACATTGACAAGAAAAAATATATCAATATTCAGTTATCTTAAGATATGGGATATAAAACATCATGAATTAAGATGTGCATGGTGCGGTGATTTTAATCATGATATTATCGGTATAAATCATTATGTGAACAACGGTTGTATCATACCAACTGGAGTGAGACGCAGACACACTGCGCAGTTCCTTTGTTTTGCAAAAAACAATTGTGAAAGTAAGAAATTAAACAAAAACAGTATAGAATTTGTAAGAAAAGCATATGGAATCAATGAAACAGCAGCATTAGAAAAAATTCATGGTCGAAATAGCAGCCCATTCTATAAAGAAAATCATCAAAATATAAATGATTATAAGAAATCGCAAAGTCGTTCAAAGAAATGGTTCGAAGAGAATGATAAAGATCGTAATGCGTGGATTAATAAAGCCAATTATTCTCGTAGCTATCAAGGATATATCGATAGCAACAGAGAATCGATGTGGAATGCTGTTCAGCAAAGAAAGGCGATCACTTTAGACAATTTCATAAAAAAATATGGAGCACAAGAAGGGTTACTAAAATATAACAAATGGAAAGACGGCACAAATATCAGCCTTAGTTCTTATATCAAAAAATACGGAAAAATTAAAGGAGCTGAGTATTACTTACGAGCACATATTAAAAGAGATGATTATGAATATAATATCGAATTGTTTGATACATTCATCGAACGAGTTGCTAACATAGTTGAGGACTGTCAAACGTATCAATATCATATGTTCAATTTAGAAAAAGAATTGAAATTCTATAAATTTTACGAAGTTGCAAAAGATTTTTTTGGAGTGTCTGTAGTTGAAATTGAAAACAATATTAGAGAAATACTGCCAGATTATAGAAAAAATCTTCGTAAAATATTTCATAATAATTATAGCTGCTATTCATACACAGATAAAGGAACGATTCTCAAGAGTTTTAATGAGATTAGAATCTATGATTATTTATGTTCTCTAGGGTTAAAGGAATTTGATGATTTTATGATTAATGGAAAATATCCAAATAGTAGCTTATTTTATGATATATGGATGGTATCGCAGAATATTTATATTGAAATTGCCGGCGGCGATTCGCAAGAATACAAAGATCATATGAAGAAAAAAGAACATATATTTGGATCAATAATACTTGATCCAAAAGACTATAAAAAAACAATAACTGATATTATAAACGGAGCTATACAAAAATGAATGTTAATGAAAGTTTGTTTTTAATGGAAGACATTGCAGATATCTCTCCGATAGGAAAAACAAACATGTACGACATACAAGTATTAGATGACGAAACGTTTGTGTTATCAAATGGTCTACTCAGTCACAATAGTGCTAAGAGCATGGTAGCTGCGGTAAGAAATCCTGAAATTCACGGAGCACTGCCATTACGCGGTAAGATCCTCAATGTTAGAGGTGAGCTTCCAAAGACCGTTATCGAAAATCAAATTATTGCAGATATTATGACAGCCGTTGGAGTTGGGCTAGGACAACGAGCTGATCGTAAAGATATGCGATATGGTAAAGTGTATCTTGCGGCAGACCAAGATCCAGACGGGGCTAATATTACAGCATTGTTGGTAAACTTTTTCTATCTGCATTGGCCAGAATTGTTTGATCCAAAACTTCTACCAGTGTTCTATGTGTTTCAAACACCGTTTATTATTCAAGAAAAAGGTAAAAAACGCTTCTATTGGTATGCAGACGATTATCAAAATTATAATGCAGATGACTGGAAAGGCTCTCCAAAACCAACTCGTGCTAAAGGATTGGGTAGTTTAGAAGAAGTTGACTGGACTCATAGCCTTACACAGCCTCGATTAGTACCATTACTAGACGATGGCAATTTATCAGAAGCACTTGATCTTATTTTTTCTGAAAAACGGGCAAATGATCGAAAAATCTGGATTGCTCTTTAGTATATTTGTTCACATGTTTAGATCAAAATGAATAATAACCCCATACCGCACAAACAGTATCGTGCTAAGATTGGTAGCATTACCTGCTCAGCAGATGCTGACATTTATGATTTCCATGTTGATGTGTGGTTTAGACGCGAATGTTCTGGCGCAATTAATTTCTGTGACGAACATTATCCGGATCAAGTAAAGTTTTTGAAAACTGAGCATATTAATCAACAACTATTCTACAAATATATCAATTGGTACGTTGAATTTCAAACACAAGATGCTTATATACATTTTTTATTATCAAATGACGTCAACAAAGAGGGCTACATATAACCATATACTTGCATGGGGATAAATTTATGAAACAAGTATATAAAATAACCAATATAAAAATAATAAAGCCTATATAGGTATAGTTATTTAGACGGTGAGAAAGCGATACGCACAGATCCAGGATTACAAATTATGAATTCCAAATTTGTATGCGAATACTGCACGGTTGAAACAAATAGTAGCAACTACCATAGATAGCATGGTCCAAATTGTAAGAAAGATCCAAAATGACAGATTTAGAATCAATACCAACATCAACGTTTTTGAAAGATATCAGTAGAGAATATAGTATCTATGTATGTCAAAGCAGAGGAATACCGTCGGTGAGCGACGGTTTAAAAGATGCACAACGTAAAACCTTGTTTGTGATGAAAACACATAATGACAAGTTAAAAACGATATCTTTAGCAGGTCGACTTATAAGCGAGAACATTTATCTACATTCTGATGCATCGGCATGTGATACTATCAGTCTAATGGCAGCACCATATTGCAACAATGTACCATTATTAAGCGGCATTGGTGCCTTTGGTACACGGGTAGGACCTAGTGATTGGGGTGCCCCTCGTTATACATATGTTAAAAAGAATGCTTTTACAGAATCGTTAATTTATCAAGATTATGACATCATTCCACTTAAAGAAAACTACGACGGGTCGGTACTAGAACCAAAGCATTTTTTGCCACTTATTCCGTTGGTTTTGTTAAACGGTGTAAGCGGTATTGCGGTAGGATGGAGCACAGAGATTTTACCTCGTAGCCTGTTGGATTTGATAGATTCTACACTTGCAGCTCTTGATAATAAAAAGAAACTACCAGACTTGTTGCCTAATTATGAATACCTAGGTTGTATAGTACGCGGTATAGGTGATAATGCATATGAGTTTACCGGCAAGGTCTCTATAGATGGCAGCAGTATTATTGTACGTGAACTGCCTCCGGATTTGTCATTGGAGAAGTTTAAAGCACGTTTAAACAAAATGGAAGACGAAGAACAGATACAAACTTACGTAGATCGCAGCACCAAAGATATACAAATTGAGGTGCGATTCAAACGCGGATCTATCGCAGGATGGACAGAGGATAAAGCTATAGAATTTCTGAAACTGCGCAGCAAAACTACGGAGCGCATCGTTGTACTTGACTGGGATGGCAATAATATCAAGCAATATGACAATACAGAAAAATTAATTAGGGATTTTGTAGAATGGCGCTTGAGATTTTATGCAGTTCGATATAAAAAACTGATTGCAGATACCACGTATCAACTTAATTGGAATCTAGCACTCAAGCTGTGCTATGATAAAGGTATACCAGCATTTCTTCCAAAGGCACAAAATCGTGCTGAAATCATTGCTAAAATTTGTGAGATAACAGCTAAAATTGCACTACATGACGAACAACGAGACAGGCTAGCAGCACTTCCAAGTTATCGTTGGGCTAAAGATGCATATGATGAGGTACTGTCTCGTATAGCCGAACTTACTACTACAATAGTTGAATATGAAGCTATCTTAGCAAGTCCAGATAAAATGCGTGCAATATATAGACAAGAGGTAGTTGCACTCAAAAAATTGCAGCGCGTTGACCGGTAAATATAGTTATGAAAGCCAAAGATTTACAAGCTCCTAGAAAACAAGGAGCAGGATGCTTAATTTTTTGTAGAGATACTGATAGGTTTCTTTTAACCAAACGTAGTGAATACGTACCTGTTCCTAATACATGGAACCTACCAGGCGGCGGCGTTAATGCCAACGAAACGCCATCAGACGCGGCAAAGCGAGAATTATTCGAAGAGATTGGGTTTGATATAGATGATCGCATGATGAAATTGATATACACAAATGATGTACATGCACCACGATTTACATATTATACATTTGCTTGCACAGTTGGTAGCGAGTTTAATCCAAAACTAAACTATGAAAGCTCTGATTATACATGGTGTGATTTGGATAATTTACCAGAACCGCTGCATTGGGGATTAATACAGTTGTTCAATCATGATCAATCGGCGGAGTTGCTCAAATCTTTTGTCGACAAACAAAAAGATTTGGCAAGAAGTAAACAATAACAGCAATTGCTGTTGAGCCTGTTGACAAATCTACATATCTATGCTAGATTACAAGCAGGAGATAATTATGGATTTACTAGCACTCGATGATGTTACAAAACTACTAGAAGGCAGCAAAGATTGCCTTGTTGGTGTGAGTGGCGGTATAGATAGCATGAGCCTTATTTCGTGGCTAGCTGAACATCGCAATAATTTACCATGTAAAATTAGAGCGATGCACGTTGATCATGGTATTAATGAAGCTAGTTCTAATTGGGCAAAGTTTGTGGTTGACCAATGCAATACTTTGGGAATTGATATTACCGTAGTTAAAGTCAGTCTAGACGGCTTTGGAAATAATCTTGAATATGCTGCACGAAAAGCGCGATATAAAGCTTTCTGTGAAAGCGGAGCAGATAGCGTAATTTTGGCACATCATGCCAATGATCAATGTGAAAATTTTTTGTTAAAACTATTTAGAGGCAGCGGAGTCCGAGGTCTTAAAAGTATGGTACCAAAAATTGCATGTTGGTACGATTCAAATATAACTCTTATTAGACCTATGTTGAATGTTACAAGAACTCAGATTGAGATGTGGGCTGAGGATCACGGTGTTACAGGCATAGAAGATCCTAGTAACCTAGATAACAGCTACGATCGTAATTATCTGCGAAACAAAATATGGCCTGCTATTTTGGATAGATTTGGTATTGCAGACGTTAACACAATCCGTAGTATTAAACATTTAGAAGAAGCATGGCAACTCACTAACGATCTTGCAGATATAGATTTATCAGCTGTTACATTAGCAGATGGTAGCCTTGATTGGTTTAAAATGCAAAGCATTGGTTATCTTCGCATCAAAAATCTAATTTTACGTTTACTTGGACAAGAAGGTGTATATACCTTCAGTATTGGGCAAGTAGAACAATTTTCTCAAGGATTGATTGATGCAGATTTGAATAATCGTAACCAATTAGTTACCAAGAATCTAACACTGAACAAAGTTGGTAAAAAAATCTATATTGGTAAAACAGAACAACAAGTTGCTTGACCTAGCAGACAATTTTAGTTATTTTTAGATATGTTAGAAAAATCAGCTTTAATTGTAATTCCAACCACCGGCGCCGACACACTTGCAGATGCGGTAGGTAGTGCAGTTAATCAAACACATACTAACACCACATGTTTAGTGATAATAGACGGACCACAATTTGAATCTGCGGCTAATAAAATATTAAGTCAATTTCCAACAGTCAAAAGAATGACTCTGCCGTGGAATACAGGCGCTAATGGGTGGTATGGGCATAGGATTTATTTTCTGTCTGCTCCGTTAATTGATCAAGATTATTGGCTAGCTTTAGATCAGGACAATTGGTTTGAGCCGGATCATGTATCCAACATGATCAATGCCTGTGAACGTAACAACTGGCAATGGTGTCACAGTTTGCGTAAGATTTATGATGCTAGCGGACGATACATATGCGACGATGATTGTGAAAGCCTAGGACGTTGGCCGATCTACATAAGTGACCAGCATCATCTTGTAGATACCAGCACATATTGTCTGCGTAAGGATGTTATCGTTAATATGGCATCAGCATGGTACAGTGGTTGGGGTGGTGATCGTAGGTTTTATTCTATAATTACCCAGTATGTGAAAGAATTTGGTTGCACTGGATCAGCATCTGTCTGCTATAGGTTGGATGGTAACTCAAATAGTGTAAATGCTGATTTCTTTTTACAGGGCAATAAGATAATGCAGAATCGGTATCCTGGAGGTTTTCCGTGGAGGATGTAACCGGCTGGTATTCAAGTCAAATTCGCAAGGGCGTGCATCTAGATGATGGTAAGCTCAACCCGATATCTGTAGAATTTAAAGAATGGATGACACATCGATTGGTGCGAGTTGTAATACAGATCGAACCAGTTGCGTATGTGTTTGAAGATTCAAATAATATACGTTATCCTAGAACACTTGTGTATTTTGAAAAACAAGAAGACTTTGTTGACTATCTCTTGACGTTTGAAGAGGTGCTATTGCATCGCAGAGAGTTGGACGCAGCAGCCGTTTATGCACCATATGTTCCTCTTACGGTTACACCAACTGTTAATAATAGTAATGTTCAACCGGTTATATTCAATACACGCTACAGCACGTTAAATTCACTGATATCAGTATATCGCTCCGGCGACAGCGATAGCAGCGTTTAAGCACTGGTCTAACAGTATCTTATTATTGAGATCATCTGCTGCGTCTGCAACGCTAACCATTGCAGCAAGATCTTGCATCAGATCCATGTATTCTGCTTGCGATAACTGTTGTTGATCTAATGCCTGTTGATATTGGATAGCTTGCATGGCATTTCTAGACACCATTTGCGATGAATTTGCAGCTAGAAAGTTCAAATTATTCATTATCTGACTCATGGTAAACTCAACTTATTCCCTTCTTCAATAGCAATTAATCTAGCGGTATCGTATATATTACGTACCTTCTGTTTACAAAAAAATGGGCTAACTGGACCTTGGTTCATTATGGCCTGAAATCTATCAATCTCATCTAGTTGGTTGGTCAGCATGGTTACAACGTTTTTGTCTTTGCGTCCTGCAGCGTCTTCTACTGCATAAACAATATCTTTATGCATTTTTTCAAACGATGTCAACATGGTATCTTTGTTTGCACAAACAGCTTCTTGATTTCGACTTATAACAGCTACATCTACTATACGATTATAGTTTGTTTGACTAAATTTGGCTACACATCCAGTTAATAATAGCATTGCAAGGATTGTAATACTTCTCATGTAACTATTTATACTACAACTAGAACCTGGGATGTTTGCAATTTTATTCGCAACCTGCACATGATATTTTGAAAAATCATTTCAAAAATTCTCAGGGTGATCAAATCTAAATTAGATTATTATGTAAACCTATATTAAAATAAAACCATGCCAAATATCATATTTTGTATTCCCGGTAAACTTTTTAGTAGCAATTGGGTAATTAGTTGGATAAACACGACAGAGGTACTGTCAAAGAATAATATCACATGGTCGATCTCAATGATTTACGATCCAGTGGTATATTACACACGTAATCGTATTCTTGGCGGACAAAACACCGCAGGTAAATGGCAGAAACCATGGGGCGGACAATTGCATTACGATCGCCTAATTTGGATAGACAGCGATATGGTGTGGCAACCCAACGATGTGATAACATTGTTAAACAATGATAAACCAATTATCTCTGGTACATATCTAATGGGAGACGGTAATAACTACCCAGTTGTAGAAAGTTTAGATTATAACCATTTGGCAGATAATGGAACTTTTAAATTTATGGACAAGACAATTATGGCAACCAAAACAGTTCCATTTAAAGCTAGTTATACAGGATTTGGCTTTCTAGCTATCAAACCTGGTGTATTAGAAACTATGGAATATCCATGGTTTCAGCCCCGTTGGATAAGCAAGGATAATTTCCATGATTTTTGCGCTGAGGATGTTGGATTTTGTTGGGCAGCACAGGAACTTGGCCATGAAATTTGGATCGATCCTTCTATCAAAGTTGGTCATGAAAAAACAGTAATTTTATAAAATATTGCCTTGACAGAATACCTAATTCATATATGTTATTAACATGAATAATCTTATTATATTGTCTGGTGCCGGGTTGAGTGCTGACAGCGGAGTTCCCACTTTTCGGTCAGATAACGGTTTATGGATGGAACATAGAATTGAACAAGTTTGTGATTACACAACTTGGAAAGACAATTTTGATCTCGTCCACAAATTTTATAATAATTTGCGAGAATTAATTGGCACGGTTACTCCAAATCCTGCTCATTATATGATTGCAGAATGGCAAAAAAGATATGGGTCAAGAGTGATCAATCTAACAGCAAATGTAGATGATCTTCTCGAACGTGCAGGATGCACAGATGTTGTACATCTTCATGGAGCTTTATCTACAATGAAATGTACTGCATGTGGTAATGTGTGGAATATTGGATATCAACATTGGGATCCTACAAAAAACCGGTGTGTTAAATGCAACAGCCTTCGCGGAGTTAAGCCCAATGTAGTATTTTTCTACGAAAATGCACCGTTGTACAAAACTCTATATACTGAATTTCGCAAAATTACAGATAAGGACATTGTATTGGTAATTGGCACAAGCGGTACTGTTATCAATGTAGATGCTATGCTGTTTGATAAGAAGTGTTTTTCTATTCTCAATAATTTGCAAGCTGAACCCAATATTGACGACAGTATTTATAATGTAGTGCATTATGGGCCAGCGGCAGCATCAACGGAATTTTTAGATAAAATTATTTCAGATAAAATGTTATAAAGGCGTTGACATAAACTCCTAACTGTATTATAACATGTGTAAGGGGAGCATACAGCAAATTAAAAAATTGCTTTTGGTGCAAAACAAAGTCTTCCCGCTTTACTATTGTTCATTTCATATACTATAAAAGAATCGGTGCAGCAACTCCTTAAAATCAGGAAGCTGACGCTAGTCGGCAAAAACAGGAGCCCAGCCTGTGTAAACAAGGGCAAAACGATTCTGTTACTACAGTGTTCAAACACTGGGTTGCTGACTACAGCATGGCGAGGGTGACCCACAGCAGATCCCAATGTGCCTATATTAGGGTACATGCTGCTGAGGATTTAACAATAACAAAGGATGACTACAGCAACGTTTTTTTACATGTATTGTGTGAATATCACCTGCAGCCGCAGGGATTCCCCACACAGAGCAGCCTGAGCTTGGATCAGGATCGGGCGATAACGATTATCGATATTGGCAGTGGAAACTGTTCTATAGCAGGGGTGGTACCTTTACAGCGATTTCCATGTTAGCATGGTAAGCCGGGGAAGGATCGAGCAACCTGCAAGAATCAAGAGTTAAAAGAAACCACCAATCATCCTGTATAAATTTTATCCCGGGGTATAGTGAAAGCTATACCCCATTTTTATTGAGTATATTGGTATAAATATTATCATGCGAATATCAGAAATTTCCTCAAGTCAAATAGATAATCCCATTCCCACTAGTGATCAATATAATCAAGACCGAGGAAATTTGAATTGGTTGATTCAACAAGTTGAGGACCAGTTGGAAGACTCTGGTGACTCTGGTGATTCTGATGAATTTACATCCATCCTTGATACCCCTACATTAGTTAAACAGCACAAACTCCAAAGCACACAATCTTGGCTGGACACAGTTCAAGGAGGTGGTGTTGATCCGGTATTTGAATTATTAGATGATCGACCTGTTGTGATAGAATACCAAGGGATTATGTATATATTAGACGGTCATCATAGAATAGCATCAGCATTTCAACAAGGAAAAAAGATATCAGTTTATCTATTCCATGCTTGACAACCGTGTAATTGTCATATAATATGTGTTTATTGGATCATTACAGCAAACCAAAAATCAACCAGTGGGTCGTAGGTTCAAATCCTGCCTGTTCCATTAACATGAGACAGTAGCTCAGAGGTAGAGCAACCGGCAAAAAGTGATTCCGCTACTTGACTTGAAAACGTACACAACTTACAATATAAACATCTATAAAGGATCCATGCAGCATACAAGCAATGAAAACCGTTGGGTAAAACCTACGTTGGTTCGAATCCAACCCCTCCTACCATATACAGGAGGGTAGCAAAGTGGCTAAATGCAGCGGATGCAAAAAAAAGCGATCCTGAATTTTTATTATAAAAATACATTGACAACCTAGATTTTAACAAGTACGTTAGCAACATGGATGATTACAGCAACACAAATATAAAACCGTCGTACGTTGGTTCAAATCCAACACGCAGCATCACAGTTGCGTTAGCCGAGTGGTCAGGCAATGGTCAAAAAATGCATCCAGTTATGATTATGAGGAATACGTTCAGCAACTATTTAGGATGAAGCGAGATCTATAAAATGGTCTTTCGAGGATGGTTCAAACCCACCAACTGTTATTCCGTAGTCTAAAAAATAAAGATTGAGTTCCGCAGCCCAATTTGTTTTTTCAACAACAACCAAGTTCAATCTGAAAAAAAGGAAGAGAAAAATGAGCATGACTTTCGCACAAGCAGCACAAAACACCATGACGCCTAGCCTAACTGCCAACGGTATGGCAACCTTCGACAGCAGCCTAGATCCCAATGTTGACTTGTTTTTTGCCATTGGCAGTAGCCGACACAAAGACCTCACCGGTGCATTTGCTCGCGCGTATGCAGCAGAACCTGACGTCGCAATGAAGATTTTGTTCTGGGCTCGTGACGCTCGTGAGGGCGCTGGCGAGAGGGACATGTTCCGTAAGCTTCTGCAAAATCTAGAAATTACACAACCAGATAGTGTGATGAAAAACATGGCACTAATTCCCAAATATGGACGTTGGGATGATGGATTTGTGTTTGAAACCCCACGATTCAAAATTGCTTATGCCCACTTAATTACCAGAACATTACGCAGTGGTCTAGAATCTAAGAAATTGTTAGAACAACTTCCTTCTATGTCAGAGGAAGATGCTCAGAAGATACTTGATCGCATACCATAACGTGTCTGGAAAAATTACTTGGAGATATGGAAAGACCGCAAGAGCATTTTATTTTTTCCGGTGATTTCCTCTTTATCCCGTTCTCTGTGCGATTTCTCCAAGTCTCCTTCTTTTTATTTTTGATCATCTCCCACTCACTATCTGATCTATTTTCCATTATAGATTTTACAGTGAGTCCTATCTTTTGATTTACTGAAGGGCATCTCTCTATATTTTTATTTCGTATTTTTTCAGACCTGATTGCTTTCATTTCAGGAGTCATATTTTGGTGCTGTAACAATGTAGCAATTCTGAGTTTTTCTATTCTCTGAGATTTTTCCTCATCCGATTTAAACATTTTTGTTGTCATTTGTTTTTTATTAGATTCTGTTATTTCTTCTATAGTTTTAGACAAATGTGTTTGTTTTATTTTTGCTTTAGCGTTATCGTCCATAAAAAATCCAAATTTTGCGTATGCCAAGTTTATGAATAACGGATTTTGTGCGGCTTTATAACGCCGTTGCCAGCATTCTTCTCTAGTCAGAGCATCATTTCTATTGCCATCAATATATTCAATTATGTAAGATTTGAATAAATGCGGGTTGTTTTTAACTTCTGATTTCCATATCTTTCCCCAAGATTCTGATGACACAGAACCTAGGTAGCCTTTTTGATGTCTAGCTAAAGTGGTGCTGCCGATATAATTACGTGGCATTTTTTGACCATAATAAACGGTCCAATAAATAATATACATGCTGTAACTCCTTTTCAGTTATAGAGCCGGTGGATCTGGCGGGATCGTGATCGGCACTTTTATTTATCATTTTCTATTGACTTTGCGTTGAACTTGCTATAGTATCTATTTTATAACTTCACAGGAAATATAGACATGAGTGCTAAGAAAAAGTTAGAATATATCCTTCGTCAGCAGGTTGCAACCGCAGGGTTAGCATCCAAATGGATGCCCCGCAAAGGGCCGGTAGCTAACGAGCTGCGCAAGTATCTCAACTTGACTCCCAAGGCTTACCGTCAGCTGATCGTGAACCTTACCAAGGTTGTTGAACAGCAGATGTGCGCACGTGAATGGAGTGAGATCAACTACAACCATGTGCCAAGTGTAGCGGCAAGCCGTTACATGAAGGCATTCACCAAGCGCGATGCAGAACGTTACGCTGAATGGAAAGCTGGCCTCAAGACCGGTGAAACAAAAGTAAACGCAAGTGTGCTGTATCCATATGACGTGATCAAAAGTATTAGTTATGGTGATCGAGAGGTAAGTTTAGCCCAGTGGGAAGCATTGCCAAACTATCTGGGAGATGACAAAATCCTACCTATGGTAGATGTGAGTGGCAGCATGAGCTGCTCGGTAGGTGGTCAACAAGGTGTAGGTATGACCTGCATGGATGTGGCTATTAGCTTGGGACTGTATGTTGCTGACAAGCAACAAGGTGCATTTAAGGACTGCTGGTTGACTTTCACCCGCGACAGCCATATCGACGTGTTGCGTGGCAATTTGTTGGACAAGATGAATCAAATGCGCAGCAATGTTGGTTACGATACCAACATCGAAAGTGCTTTCCGCAGCATCCTGCAGGTGGCTACGCAAAACAACCTGCCTGCTGAAGAGATGCCACGGTACCTCTTGATACTAAGCGACATGGAGTTTAACCCAGCTTACATGGGTAGAAATCCAGTTGGTGCTTTTGCGTTGGCCCAGCAAATGTTCTCAGCCGCAGGATATGAATTGCCAAAAATTGTTTGGTGGAACTTGAACGCACGCCAAGGTGCATCTGGCAACAGCCCGGTGAAGTTCGACCAGAATGGTACTGCAATGGTGAGCGGGTTCAGCCCAAACATCATGAAGAGCATTTTGGCTGCAAAGAACTTCACACCTCGAGATATCATGCTTGAGACTGTAATCAGTAAACGATATAACTGTGTAACCGCATAGTTGACAATAACAGAAAATGTGTTATAACTTAGGTGCTAAGCAATTAGCACCTAATTTTTTTGGATTAAAATCGTGTGCCAATTGCTTACAAGAGATCAATTTCGAGAAGAGGGATTTTTACGCGACTGCCAACAGTGTGTAATATAAGGCACGCTGGTATCTACCAGGTGAAGAAGATGACTAAGAAGGTCAAGATGAAGAATAAGTATATTGAACGTATTGTTTGGTGGTTGATGATCAAACTAGTAAAGATGTGGTCTAGAAGATATATGGACCAATGGGAAAAAGTTAAATTTAATACCAGTTACGGTGACATCTATCTTACTATTTCGTATCAAGATCAATATCCAGAGTCATTTGACGAAATAAAATAAAAAGATTAAATAGATTTATGGATATGAGATCAATTATCAGCCTACTAGAAAAGGCATACAAAAAAGGTGACAAAATTGGTCGTTGGGCCTTTTTATATCTAGAGCCAACAACTGCCACTGATGAATTTGCACAATGCAGTACCTGCCAGTTGTTTTTACCAGGTAAAGAACGCTGCGGTATATTTGGCCCAAATGACAAGGTAGTTGCTAATGCTAGTTGTGGATTATATATACAAGGAAAACCGCACGATGACCAGCCTATCCAAAATGTTGTAACACCGGACGTTGCTGGTTATGTTCTTGGACAGGTAAGATGCGAAAATTGCAGTTGGTTTAAATCTGGTAAATGCGAGCTTTTTGCCCAGCTTGACGAAAAAATGCCAGATACATTTAATTTAGGCGACACAGTCAATCCAAAAGGTTGCTGCAATGCATGGAGTTAATTGGGCGGGCTAATAACCCGCCCAATTAAATTACTTCTTTGTTGAAGTAAGTGCAGTAAACATGTTAACCAATTCCTTTGCAGGAGAAAGGTCTACTAGTTTCTTGTTTAATGCAATCCAATCTCTGAATAGTGTAGTATGCAACTCGGTTGCCTTACGGGTTGCAGTTGTTGCGTAATCAACAACTGCCTCATTAACTTCCTTAATTACTGTATTATCAATCATTTTAGTCCTCCTATGTTGCGGTAATTATAATAGTTTGGAGCCCAAATTTGACGTAGCTTATTTTCTAACTCTACTACATCGGAACTTTGACTCAACCAGCGCTCCTCTGCACTCATAGTGTAACTTAACCACCATGTTTTTAGACTTTTAATTGTATTTTTGAATACCATATTTGGTCTCCCTCTTCACATATATTATTTAATATATTTATGCTGCACTGCAACATGCAATTCTGCATAGCAGGACTGTTGAAAAAAATCAGTTGACTAGCTTACATATCTAATGTATTTGAACAATGTTATGAACATACCAATTGAATATCGAAATGCAGTTGATCAATTAATCGATATAACTGTTTGTAAAGAAAACATCTATGGATCTAAACGTAAACAATGGCTTACATTTCATTTGCCAATCTATGAAATTATTGTAGATCAACGTAAACACTACGGTGTGAATAATTGTATTTCATACGAAATTGAGCATCCAAAATTTTTAATATTGTATGAACAACACTGGCCGTCTAAGAAAAAAATATGGACATGGAATGATCAACAGTGCGAACCAAATAGGTATCAACGCTCTGAAACAAACTTTGGAGTAGTTGAACCTGGTGGATGGGTTACTGCAACATATGTTGGCGATCTAGATGAAATCGCCAACGTAGCTATGTTTCTTTGGATGACACGCTAACGTTTAGCATATAAACTTATAAGATACGCGCCGGATCCACCCGTGCTATCTGATATCGGCTCACACTTACGAATAAATCCTAGATTTTCTGTCCATGCGGGTAATTCATCTGAGATTTTTCCTCCCTTGCCGGTAACAATAACAGCACTACGCGATCCATTGATGCGATGTTCCTCTAAAAACTGTCGAGTGGCGTTAAATGCTTGCTGTATTGTCAACCCGTGTAAATCTAACGAATATGGTAGAGAATGATCGCGTCCTTTTTTTGGTTGAAACTTGTGTTCTGGTTTGCTATATAGATTTTCTATATAACTATTCCAAACTTTCTCATCATCAGACGTTAGAGTTGAACTAATAGAATTTAACTGTTCGAGACGAAACACGGAGGGTGAATTTGTTTTGAAGGATTTTGCTGCCGGCATCTATTTCTTCCTTGTTGATCAATATATACATATCCTGCTTTGCAGCTTCACTAAGCAGGGCATTGAGTATTTCTATATTTTCTAAAATCCGCTCAGATAACTTTTGACAATATTCTAAGCGTTCAGTTAGATCGTTTTCCATAGCGCAATTATGTGTATGATTGAATGGAAGGTCTAGAAAAATTGTCTATTACTTGTGTCCAACGGCTACCTGATGCTATATAGTATTGTGCAATAGCACGCTCTACCAATGGTAGAGGATTTGTAAAAGGTTATACCTAGTTTTAAGTCTAACTAGGCAAACTTATATCAAACTACGCCAATCTCAAGATTATGGCGTTTTGATAGATAATATTATTATCTATCAATGGTTTAGAAAATAAGCGTTGACAGTAGCGCATCTGAGCCGTATAAACAACAAGTAAGGAGAGTCAGACGTAATGCGACATCGCTATATTTTTCTGTGTCTAGGTTTATTGTGTAGTACACTTGTGTCTACTACAGTAATTCCCAACGGCATAGTATCAGCTAACGCAGAACCAACTGGTCAGTCCCCACCTAGGCTGCTGCAACCAGATAATACCGTATCATCTGAAACTACAAACGTTGCGTTAGAATCTGTAATTACAAAAATTGAAACCCAAGTGCTAGATTCAACGACTAATTATGCAATGGAACAACAAGAAACACTCAGCACAAATGAACAACAAGATACCACTGTTCAATCATTAGAAATTCCACTTCAGCCTAATTTACCAGCAACGAATGCCAAGGCAGACTTTCGAGCTGTACCAAACCTGCGGCAACATTTACCGCTTAATGTACCAGAGGCGGCTAATTTGACATCTGCTGAACGTAAAGATATAGAATGCATGGCATGGAATCTTTACTTTGAAGTTAGAGGCGGATCACACAAAGAACAAATAGCTATTGCGTATGTTCCCATTAATAGAATTGGTAAACCAGACTTTGGTAATGACATTTGTACAAACGTATTTCAGTATGGTATCCATAATGGTCAGTGGAAGCACCAATTTAGTTGGGCAGGAATCAGATTAGGCGCAAATTGGCACAGAGAGGACGATGCTTGGGAAAAAATGCAACAATTAGCCATTGATGTCTATCACAGACGTGTTAATGATTCTGGCAAAGGTGCTACTTATTTCCATAGTGTTAGATTGCAGGTCAGCTGGGCACCAAAATCTAACAAACTAATTATCGGCCAACATTTGTTTTGGAGTTAATTTAAGAGACCCATCTTGCAATACTGTTTTATAGTACAACCAGTATAAATACTAAAACATATCGCATCCAGGGGATCATACATGAACAGCTATTCGTTTAACCCAACCTACTATGAAATCAGTTGGAATAATAACACTCCA
>Ga0208622_1000465_pt1 | contig 16601 bp, 35 predicted proteins | sample CryBogCBH12Jul09_FD_184621 | JGI IMG/M metagenome (GOLD analysis project Ga0208622, IMG submission 184621) | Freshwater microbial communities from Crystal Bog, Wisconsin, USA - CBH12Jul09 (SPAdes) | ecosystem: Environmental > Aquatic > Freshwater > Lake | place: Crystal Bog, Wisconsin, USA... | reverse complement strand
ACAATCATATTACACACGTTATCCCCGACGGCGAAGATATTGCTACTGCTATTGGGCATATTGTTAGCATGGAACTGCTACGAGCATGATCAATAGTATACACTCTGGCAACGGCGGCTCATATCTTAATGTTAGTGGATACAATAACAATCCTTACGTTAGTCCAAACCCCGGCAATCCAGCAACAGGCATGATTCGTATGAATGGCAGTAGTATGGAAGTGTATAACGGAAGCAGTTGGATTATGTTTGGTGCCAGTGCCGAAGTTAGTTTAACTGGTGCGGCTATCAGTGCCTTAGATTGGTGCCATAAGAAAATGGCCGAAGAAACCAAGATCAAAGAACTAGCGGCTAAAAGTGTTACAGTAGCAGATGCACTTGCTCGGTATGAACTAGCACAAGCTCAACTCAAAATGGTATTAACTTTAACCGAAGAGGCATAATATGTTTAAATGGTTAGAACGTATAGGCCGTAAACGTATTGTGATGGATCGTGTTAATAATGAACCTTATTTAGAAAGATACTATGTATTCCTTAAAGACAGAAAAACTTTTCCCTTTAACATTTTTATTCACAAGTTTCTCAAATCAGACCCCGATGATTTGCACGATCATCCTTGGAGCTATTTTACTCTTATCCTAAAGGGTGGCTACTACGAGTGGGTGCCCGGACATGTGTACGAAGATGGCTCATTTAATTGTACTGTACGCAAATGGCGTGGGGCCGGGCACTTTAGAATATGCGGTGCAAAGAGTCTACATCGTATAGAACTTAAAGAAGGCGTTACTTGTTGGACTGTGTTTATGCCCTTTAACAAAGTTCGCGAATGGGGTTTTATTAGTCAGGGCAAGTGGGTACAATGGGAAGAATACTTATCCAGGAGATTGTTTAAATGAGTCGTTGCGAAATAGTTGCGTTAGTAGCGTGTGTAGCCATCCTAATTGCGTATATTGTACATAACCACGGACACGTTATTTAATGCAAGCACTTCCTCCAGGATGTAAGGTAGCATACGAAATCCGTTTTATGGTCAACGAACTCACTGACGAAATGGGCGAGTGGTTTAACATGATTGGCGGAAGTGCTACTAGAGTACGCTGGTGGGATGGCCGTGGTCGCGAACATTTTACAAATCAAGTACAATACGGTAAAGCCAAAGCCAGCTACAAAATGCAAGATGGCACAGGTTTAACCTTAGTAAGGTTTGATGGAGCAGATGCAAGCGCCGCAAGTATGTTCCTGTTAAAATTTATAGATTATATACAAACACACAACCTAAAAGAAGCAGAACATTATGTCTAGAAAAGTATTTTACAAAGAAGCAACAATTAAGGGCTGGGTACACGAAATCATTCGTGCAATGGCCCGAGATGAGTGGCGCCCTGACTATATTGTAGGACTTACACGTGGTGGACTAGTTCCTGCTAATATGCTGAGTCAATACCTAGATATACCTATGCACACTCTTAAAGTCAGCTTCCGAGACGATAATCATGGCCCAGAATCTAACTTGTGGATGGCTGAAGATGCATTTGGATATTTTCCAACAGAATATACAAGTGAAATAGGACCAATTGCAGTTAATAATAGTGTACTTGGCGGCGACAATTCGTTTGATTATACTATATATGCTAAAAATATTCTTATTGTAGATGATATTAACGACACTGGTGCTACACTCAATTGGATCAAAGAAGATTGGCGTAGCGGTTGCTTACCCAATCATCCACGCTGGGAAAATGTTTTTGGTAACAATGTACGCTTTGCTGTACTAATCAACAACGAAGCAAGTGACTTTAAGGATGTAGACTATGCGGGTATGTCCATAAACAAATTAGAAGATCCTATTTGGTGCGTATTTCCTTGGGAGGAGTGGTGGCAATAAAGAAGTTTGAACTCGATGAATCTCTCGAATGGCACCTTGCTACTTATGAAGAATGGAATAGTTATCTAAACCAGGACGTTGTTACCGACGAAGATCTTGTTGAAGTCCTTAAAGGTAAGGGCAAGTGTAGTATGACCGGTAGCGATGATGGGCCAGAGTTTAAGGCATTACGTGAGCAATTAGAAACCCTAGGTTATATTCGGATTCAACGTAGTTGGTGGAATGGTGATAGGGTATTAAAACCATTTATGTTAAACGGAATCACGTTTAGAAAAGATACCCAGTTTTCGTCTGGAGCCGCTATGAAAATGCATTTAGAATTTGCCAGGAAATATAAATGATAGCCCTAACAGCCCTGATGTGTGCTTTACTTGGATACCAAGTGACAATGCCTGCGGTTGACAATGCCAAATATACCTTTACAGTTCACGAAGGGCATATTGTACGCATGAATACCCAAAATGGTACATTTGAACTATGCGATGATAAACTTAAATGCACCCAAATTGAACAAGATAAATAGTTATATCCCCAAAAACATCGGTCTTATGGCGTCATCCCGCTTTACAAATTCTGCCGCCTATGCTATAATCTAACATAGGAGAAATAATGGCATCACCTAAAGTTTTTATAAAACCTGTTGATCCGTCTAAACGACAAACTAAATTACTCTACGTAATGGGTGCCACATGGCACAATCAATGTATGTTTGATTTAGATACAGTCGAAGATAGTATTGCCGATATGTTGCAAAAGAAACATATTGAAACATACGCATTTGATTTAGTAGGCGCTGGCCCTGAAAAGAAATTTAGTGTAGACAATGGCCACGATATAAATGTTTCAACTGCTAGAGAGCTTGTTGAAACATATAAGATTGAATATATCCTTGGATATAGTTATGGTGCATTAGTAGCCGCAGAGTTAGTCAATAACTTGCCCGAATCAGTTAAAGGTATTATACTACTAGATCCTATTCTTAGTACTAAGCCCGGGAATGTTACACTAACCGAAGATGGCCTAATGAGAATTATTAATAGAGAACAAGTTGCAAAAGATTTAATTGCTGCAGAAGCAAATATCAACGAACAGGTGCAAAAAGATTATTTAGACAATTTAACCGATGACAATGAAGATTTGAAAACAGCTCGCTACCCTATTACAGTATTAAAGTCTAAGTTTGATACTATACAGCAGGTAATAACTGCTCCGTGCCGAGTTCGTGTATGTTTTACCAAGTCCGCAGACGAATCTATCACTAGTCGATTCCCTAGTCATCTTAAACTACACTACCCCACAGCTAGTCATTGGATTCTATTAGAAAACGAACGAACACAATTAGCTGACGACATCGAAAACTTTACAAAGGAATAACATGGACCATCCAACTATACAATATAAATTTACCAGTACAAAAGAATATCATGACGCATTTCCGTGTGCATATCGCCAATGGAAATCCGATAGTCACTGTAACTTAATTCACGGTTATAGTTTTAGTATGAAATTTTACTTTGGTACAGATACATTAGATACCCGCCACTGGGCTGCCGATTATGGCGGACTTAAAGAGCTTAAAGGTATTTTAGAAAGTCAATTTGATCACACTTTATTAGTGGCAGAAGATGATCCTGAATTAGAAACATACAAACTTTTACAAGAAAAAAATCTAGCTAAACTTACTATCCTTCCTAGGCTAGGGTGTGAAGGACTAGCAGATATGTTGTACAAATATGTCAATGGTGTTTATATCCCTGACATGTGGGGTGAAGCTGAAGCAGATCGTCTATGGTGCTACAAAGTCGAAGTTAGAGAAACCCAAAGTAACATGGCGTTTCGTGAAGGACATCGTGAGTGGAATGAAGACCTGTTCGCCTAAGGTAAACAAAATCCTAGACATACTCCAAGAGGAGTGTGCGGAAGTAATTGTTGCTATCAGCAAGATTCGCCGCTTTGGCATAGACAATAGTTACAAAGATGGCGGCACTCAACGTGAGCACTTAGTACAAGAGTTGGGCGATGTTACTTTACTAATAGAATTACTTAAAGCACACCAAGTATATACAGATAAAGAATTACATGTAGCACAAGTGAAAAAAAGTCAAAAACTAACCGAATGGTCAAACATATATGAAGATTAAAAAAATGTCAAAGAAAAAAGTTGATGTTAGCTTTTTAGATCCAGTAACGTTTGAAGTGATATGTACGTTTAATCAATGTGTAGACAAATTTACCATTGAGGGGTCGGAAGTATTAGAAAAGCAACCTAAATGGGCAGGTGGAGAGGTTATATTACACGAAATGTTTTATCACGAATGCAACGAGTGTGGTAGGCGTGTATTTGCTAAAGGTGATAGAACTAAAGCATATCATAGCTATTTGTCCGGTGTAATGCAGAAATCTGCAAATAATAATTTAATTAATCCCGAAGACCCAACTCAATAAAAATTAAATGCGTAGGGTAGAAGAACACCAAAAGAATGGCGTGGCAAAACACCAAGAGAGTTAGGATTTGATATGTTAAAGGACAATAATGGCAAAGATTAAAGTAAGTGAATTGTTTTATTCACTTCAGGGAGAAGGAAGATTTGTTGGCGTGCCATCAGTTTTTCTGCGGACGTATGGTTGCAATTTTACGTGTAGTTCATTTGGTTGCAAGCCCGGTGAAAAATCCACAGGTGCAGATGAAGTTGCTAAAGAAGTTAGCAAATATGATACTTTCTTAAGTTTACCCTTAGTTGAAACAGGTTGCGATAGTTACGCAAGTTGGCATCCTGCATTTAAACACCTAAGTCCAACATTAACTACAGAAGAACTTGTAGAACAAATGTTAGCATTAACTCCTAATAACATGTGGGCGCAGAATAACGGCAATGATGTACACCTGGTTATTACTGGCGGTGAACCATTGTTGGGTTGGCAACGTGCTTATGCTGAGTTGCTGAGTCATCCACGTATGGCAGACTTAAAGAACATTACATTTGAAACCAATGGTACCCAAGAGCTACATGAAGACTTTCGTGATTACTTAATCGATTGGGTTGATGAATTACCCGGACGTGAAGTTACCTTTAGCGTAAGTGCCAAGTTAAGTGCTAGTGGGGAAACTTGGGAAGATGCTATCAAGCCCAAGGTTGTTAATATCTATCAAACATATGGACACACATATCTTAAGTTTGTTGTGGAAACAACGGATCACGTTGACGAGGCAGTTCGGGCTGTAGATGCTTTCCGTGCAGGTGGATTTACTGGTGTTGTTTACTTGATGCCACAGGGCGGTGTTGTTGATCCATATGAATCAAACAAACTAAACATTGCCAATATCTGTTGCGAACGTGGATTTAATTATAGCCCACGCTTGCACGTAGACTTGTGGGGCAATGGTTGGGGCAAGTGAAAGTAAGGTACGGAATGTTTCCGCAAGGCTTATACGGAATGAATATAACAGGAATGTGGATGGACGAACAATACGATCCTTTTAATACTCGTGCAGAGTTTAAATTAGTTTATTTGCTATGGCCTAAGCGTTGCCATATAACTGGTCGGCGTCTTTGGCTAACCCATGCTTACAAAGGTACAGCAGTATGGACTGGGCCTGGAACTCCAGTTGAAGAACATCGTTACTACAACGAAGTAGAATACATTATACAGAAATTAAAACAGTGACTGATAAAAGGTCTAATGTCAGTGACGGGCGTACCAGCTTTGATATCACTGTGGGCAATGTCTTAATACCCTTCTTTAATAGAAATGTTAGCACGTATCCTACAGAGTCTAGTGGTCCAAAGTTTGATCTTGTACCTGTCACTAAACAAAAAGACATAATGATCAATCATGCTAGGATGTATGCCCAGCAGGAGTATGATCGTATTATGGAACTAGTTGCAGTACTACAAAAGCAAGCAGAAGGTATTAAACGTCGGTTAGATATCACCGACATGGTGCATGCTGCCGAATACCAGTTTCAAGTAGTAATGGGTAACCTGTACTGGTTAGTATGGGACCGTAGAAAAGAACAAATGTTGTTGGTGCAAACAGGACCCACAGATTGGACTACTGGTGTACCAGTTGACTATGAGTACCTAAGTCAAGTAAAATACATGGTTAGAAATTCAGGAGAATGAAAATGGCAACTAAAAAGCCAGTAGCAAAGAAAACAGTAACTAAGAAAGTTGCAGTTAAAAAGCCAGTAGCAAAGAAAACAGTAACTAAGAAAGTTGCAGTTAAACAGCCAGTGGCTAAAGCAACTGCAACACCTAAAGTCAAGACAACCAAGAAGATTGATTTTACAGGAATGACTCCGCGACAAGCAGCTGACGCCAAAGGAGAACCTTGGGTTAGTGTAGTAGCAGTGGAATTAGATCCAGATAATATCGGCAATGGTGCGTTTGAATTAGACTGGAATGAAAAGTTCATCACAAACTTGGTACGTGCCGGATACAAAGGCAAAACAGATAGTGACATGGTAGACCTATGGTTCCAAGACGTATGTAAGAACGTGGTAGCCGAAAACTTTGAACAATGGGAAGCCAATCAACCAATTAATGATCGTCCTAGAGAAATCAATCGTAGAGATATCGGTGATGGACGCACCGAGGTAAGTTAATATAGGTCAGTATGATTGTATATGTAAATGGTGATAGCCATAGCGCAGGTGCTGAAGCAGTTAACCCACATGCTTTTGCAGAAGATGATCCCTTGTACTGGGCACTGGGCCGACAACCTCACCCAGACAATCTACGTGTTAGCTATGGTTGCGAACTGGCCAATATGTTGTATGCTGTTCTAGAATGCGCTGCTGAAAGTGCTGCAAGCAATGAAAGCAATGACCGGATTCTAAGAACCACGCAGGAATATCTAGCAAACGACTCTAAACCAGATCTTGTTGTTATAGGATGGTCAACTTGGGAACGTGAAGAATGGCTTCACAATGGAATCTATTACCAAGTAACTGCAAGTGGCACAGATACTGTTCCTCACGAATTGAAAACGCAATATAAAGAATGGGTCGTTATGCAGGACCAGCCATATCGAGAAAAACGCTTGCTGGAATGGCACACACGTATACATAACTTCCATAAAGAATTGGATGAATTAAACATTCCGCATGTATTCTTTAATACCTATAGCCACTTTGCTCCTATACGTACAGGACAGATAACTGTATCCAGCATTCCACATAAAGAGCTCGACTGGGGCAATTCATATATTGACCCATATAATCCAGATCTTACCTACTACAATTGGTGCATCCAAAAAGGATTTAAAACAGTTAACCCAACGTCTTACCATTTTGGTGTAGATGCCCATTGTGCATGGGCAGAGTTCTTATATCAACGCATAGTCGAAAAGAACTTGACAGCTTAATCATTAAATGCTATTATAACTCAATGAGATACTTACTTGTAGATACCGCAAACACATTCTTCCGTGCTAGACACGCCGCTCACCGCCAAGCAGATACCTGGGATAAACTGGGTTTTGCTATACATACTACGCTAGGTAGTGTTAGTAAAAGTTGGAGAGATCAAAAAGCAGATCACGTTATTTTCTTCTTAGAAGGACGTAGCTGGCGCAAAGACTTTTATACACCATACAAGGCTAACCGTGCTGTGGCACGTGCGGCACTTACAGAAACAGAACAAGAGGAAGATAAACTCTTTTGGGAATCATTTGATAACCTTAAAGACTATCTTGCCAACAAGACCAACTGCACAGTACTGCAACACGAAAATTTAGAAGCAGATGACTTAATTGCAGGTTGGATTCAGAGTCACCCAACAGATCATCACACTATCGTATCAAGCGATAGTGACTTCCATCAACTACTAGCAGACAACGTAAATCAATACAACGGGATCGCAGATGAGCTCCACACTATTCAAGGTATTTTCGACAAAAAGGGTAAAGCAGTCATCGATAAAAAAACTAAGGAAGCAAAGGTCATTCCGGATCCTAAGTGGATTCTTTTCGAAAAGTGTATGCGGGGAGACCCCACCGACAACGTATTTTCGGCTTACCCGGGAGTACGTCGGAAAGGAACTAAGACTAAAACTGGTCTTGAAGAAGCCTTTGCCGACAAAGATAAGAAGGGCTTTGCATGGAATAATCTAATGCTACAACGCTGGACTGATCATAATGAAGTAGAGCATAAGGTTCTAGATGATTATAATCGCAATGTGGTCTTAGTCGACTTATCTGCACAACCGGACGATATTAAAGCCAAGATTACTACTACTATCGCCGAAGGAGCAGTTCTGTTAAATCGCCCCATGGTAGGAGCACACTTCTTAAAGTTCTGCGGCAAGTATGATCTTATTAAGATGTCAGAGATGGCTGATAGTTATGTTCGTTTCTTAGAAGCACCGTACCCGGAGAAATAATATGTGGATAATGTATGCTGGATTATTCCTTGCTACTGGAATAGGTATTGGATTCTTCGGTGCTATGTTAGTAGCCACTGTTATGGATTGGCGTCAAGCTCGCCTGGCTAAAAAGAATCTTGTTTGGTCAGAATTACAACGTACCGATTATGAACGTAGACGTCCTGCGGCAAACTAAGAAAAGTAAATGAATAAATTATTAGTGTTATCCTGCTTATTAGTTAGTTCCGTGGTGTATGCACAGCATAACCCAAGTAATCCTGCAGACTTTTCGTCTGCTACCTATGCACCAGACCAGTATGTAGATACTGCTCATTATGCCAATGGAGATAAAATTCCATATCTACTAACAGAATATCCAGGTGCGAAACCCAAGTATGCTGTTATTTTAATGCCCGGTGGCAATGGCACAATAGGATTACAAAAAGAAGCAGACGGTACAATCTTCTTTAATACCAAAGGTAACTTTTTAATTCGATCAAGAATACTGTTTGCCGACAAAGAAACTGTAACAGTAGTTATAGATCGGTTTAGTAGCGTTGACCGTATGCGTGGATTAATTGATGATTTGCAACGTAGATATCCGGGAGTTAAAATATTTGTTGCTGGTACTAGTTATAGTACACCTGACACAATGTATCTAGCAACACACATAGATGGCGAAGTTGCAGGGTTTATACATACTTCAGCTGTGGGCAGTTTTGACAGCACTGGATTAAAGAGTAAAAATATTGTAGTCGGTCACATTGGCGATAGTTGTAAATGGACCAACGGACCAGGCGCTGTTACCCACTCCAAGGCACTAGGTACAGATACTATCATGATGGATGGCGGTGATATCGGAGGTAATGAATGCTCGGGTATTTCACATCACGGATTCCTTGGAATCGAAAAAGAAACCGTTGACAAAATTAAAGAATGGATGAAGAAATGAAAAAGTTTTTATATTGGTACGACCTGCACTTTACACAAATCAGTTGGTTCACAATCGGCTGGATGAGTATGTGCTTGCTAGTGGACTTTGGCAAGGGTGAGTGGACAAGTTGTGTACTTGATATTGCCCTTATTGCATTAAATTATGTATTTCAAAGAAAATGACTACTGCTAAAGAACACTTGTTAATGTGGCCTGCGCTGGCAACTTTGGCTATCCTGATGGGGTTACTATTCTATGGCATTAATAGTTCTATGTCAGGGCAGGTAATGATTAACTGTAGTATTGCGGAAATTAGTCCAGACTATACTCCTGCTATGAAAGAAGAATGTAGAAAGTTGCGTAAATGACATTAACTTTATTATTGATTTGCTTGTTTACTAAACACTTCATTATAGACTTTCCCCTACAATGGGAATATCAGTGGAAGAACAAAGGCAAGTATGGACACCCAGGTGGCCTAATACATGCCACACTACATGGCATTGGCACATACCTTTGTTTCATCTGGTTTGATATTACTATAGCATTGGTATTTGCCGTTGCAGATGCTGTAGTACACTATCATATTGACTGGGCAAAAATGAATCTAAATGCTCATTTTGGATGGAAGCCAGAGTCAAGTGAAAAGTTTTGGTGGTTATTGGGCCTTGACCAATACCTACACGCATTAACATATATAACAATGATAGGATTACTTGTATGACTGAAATGATTGCTAAACCGATTGTAAAGAATAAGATGTGGATTGTTGAGCGGTATGGCAACAAGGTAGGAAACATCATGGCCGTGGAAGAAGGCGGATTTGTATATGTACACGATAATCAACGTGAACAATTTCCTAGCATTAAAATGATCAGTGCCAAGTACAATATTGAATTTGTCAAGGCCGAGAAGCCAAAGAAAGTTAAACAAGATACATACGATGTATATGGGTTTCCTACTAATACACAGCCCAATAATGAAGTACTAGATGTTCAACGTTACTTGCCTATCTACACCAAAGGCGCAAAGTCAAAGAGTTTCTTTTGTGCAGGCTATTATATCATTAAGTTTAGTAGCACATGGGTCCGTGCATACTGCCCTAAACTGATTACGTTAAATCGTTACGAATACCAAGGTCCATTTAAAACTCAAGAGCGCATGGTAGAATCAATGAAAGAAGCAAATGGATAATAACGTATCACTACAAATTAAAAAGTTCAATGACAAAGTAAGAGCAATGAATCAAGCCAACGCCAAGATTCTAACCTTAAATGCCGACGAAGCACGTAGTTTACACGCTGAAATTTATGATTTGATGGCCACTATTGCCGCATTAAGCAAACAAGGGCCAAGTACCGGTGCTATTGCCACGATTAATATGGACGGCGGCAGTTTTAAATAATGTACGTATATTAAGAAGATAAATAAAATGTATATCAAGGATAGTTAAAATGTCAGCATTCAAACCCACATGGTTATATATTAAGCAACATAATATCACCGGGTTACAGTATTTTGGTAAAACCACAAGGAAAGACCCAATTAAATATTCTGGGTCAGGAAATCGCTGGTTAAATCATCTAAAAGCACACGGATTTGATATAACTACACACTGGTGTCAATTGTTCGTAACTGAAGACTCGCTAGTTGAGTATGCTACTAAATTTTCCTCTGAAAACAATATTGTCGAGTCGGCCTCGTGGGCAAACTTAAAAATAGAAAATGGCCTTGATGGCGGTGGTCGAATTAAAGGACAATATACTCATTCTCCGGAAGTAAAACAAAAAATTAAAGAAGCAAGAGCAAAACAACTGAATCTCCGCACAGGACAGAAACATTCTAAAGAAACAATAGATAAAATTAAAGACAAAAGATCTCAACAAATTAATATTGGTATGCGTGGTAAGAGTCACTCTGAAGAAACTAAGTTAAAGATATCACAAACAAAAAAGTTAAAAGGAACAACATCATGAGTCGACCTAAACCAACGGTGCTGTTGGATCATGTAAACAAGACAACATATAAAAGCGAACAGGTGTTAGCCTCTGAAGGCATCTGGGCAGTATTCTATGACAACCAACCCATCAATCTAAAGACACACAATATACTTGTGTCGTACCCTGGCCCGAAATATAAAAAAGTATCCTTCTCAAATAGCGGACATGCGATTAATCTTTGCAAAAAGCTCAATACCTTGTTTAAGAGCGATAAATTTTCGGTAGTACTTTTACGTGCCGGTGAGCAAATTTTCCCAAAATAAGCGTTACACTCAACGTCAGCTTACTAAAATATTTGTAGACCAAGCTGGTATTCCTATTGGCATGACTACTGACATGCAACGGCGCTGGTGGAAGAACCCTACTGACCCCGATAGTCTTCGTTTAAGTTTGGCTGGCCTGCAGTTTGTTAAGTCCAATCTCAAAATGCAAAGCTATAGTTTTGAGCTCACAGAAGAGTTAACTAACCATCAACTATTGCAACTTGAGCGATATTTCAAGGGCATGTACTATCTTTTAAAGAGATCAAAGCTACTTGTCTTTGAGTCAGAAGAAGCCACACTCTTAACACTCTACAGTAGCGACTTAAAATCCTACCTAAATAATCTAGAAGCCAACGGTTAGTGTACACTAACCTGTATATTACCAAAAATAGTTGACACTTGATACTCTTTAGTATATTATTAGAACTGTAGTAAAAAGTTGCCAGAGGACATGCCAATAAGGGCTACGCCGATGGGAATTACAATCTAATAGGAGAATTAAAATGGCAGTCGCTAACTTTACAGTAACACAACCGCAATCTTATGCTTCACAACAAAATTCCCAGTATAATCATTCTGGGTCAAAGTTCGTAGATCTTGGAACAAGATTTAACGACACTATCTCAAACCTTCCCCGTATTAAACAAACAGGTGCTCGCAGCATGATTACCAATGCTTGCAATGAGTTCCAAAAGAAGCACACCCACATTACCTGCTTTGAAGATTTGGACTTAGCAGTAGCAGGTGCAACATATATGTCGGAGATTTTAATCGACATTACAATTCAGCGCATTCTTAACTTGCCTTGGTGCGCGGAAATTTTAACTAACTTCCGTGAGGTGCAAGCAGACCCAATCAAACTCTACGAAGTTGTTGCCGGTGGCGATTTAGCTCACTTATACCCAGTTGGTACCAAATTGTTTGCCAGCTGGGACGCTCAGCATACCGCTATTGTTTATTGGATTATTGCTGTGATGATTTTCAAGCAAGATCCTAAAACTGTAAAAGTTCCAAGTATTTTGTACAAAGTTAAAAACCGTGCAGACATACGTATGAACTTTGTCAGCGGTAATAGCGACAAAGGTAAACTTACTTTAGACAAGATTGACTTGTTCCGTCAAATGGTATTAGGTGTTCGTTTAGATGGTAACACTGATCCTAAATGGGTTGAAGCAGAACTTAAACAACAACACTTAGAAGGTGCAGACTTGTTTGTTACTGCGGAAAAATTTGGTGATACTCATATGCCGGGTGCTATTAGTCGTATGGCAGAGATTGACAAGTATAGCAGTGATATCATTCGTAAGTTTGCCTTGTACACTACCACTGTCCCAACTTCACGTCCAATTGATTCTCAAGAAATTGAGATCATGTGTGCTTGGTTTAACTTGGCTAAAGAGGATGGTATTGACTACACCGACAACGAAGTAATCAGTCTAGGTGATCACTTACACAGTTTATTTGGTGCAGACTTCCATGAGTCAAGCCCGTTTTGGACTAAAGTACGTACCGCCTATGAGAATTGGCATAAGAAATACTATGCAGGTTTGCCAACAGCACACCAACCTAAGCACATGAAAATGTCTAAGAACTGGAACACTGGTGGTACATTTATCTGGCATCAACTTAATAAGACTTGGAACGGACGTATGCCTTCTTTAAATGCAAGTACTCCGTTTATTCCTGCTACAAAGGACTTATACTAATGGATGCGTTAGAACAAGCTCTTACCGAGCATCGTCCGAAACGCAAGGCTAATGTTAAACGTAACGACAAGGCTTATACCGATTGTTTATCTACAACCACAGTAGAGCTAGAACGCTTGTTAGAATTGTATCGCACTACTGTATTTGAGGAGGATATGCGGGCTCGGCTATTGCGTGATAGCATCGACCATCATTTACGTCGTTATCACAAATATGCTATCCAAGGCAAAATTAAATCACACTACCACCAACGTGGAGTAAGTTTAACTGCCAAGGATACTATTTTTGAACATGTTATCCCGGCATCTCAGGTACGTGATTACTTAATTGAAAATAAGTTATCAATTAATCAAGCATTAAACGTACCTACTTGTCGAGTATCACGAAAATCTGACAGTTTGCTTAATGCACGTGGTATGCACGATCGCAACACCGACCCATGGCATTTCTTCAAACGCTACAAAGTAGGTATGTCAGATCTCGACAAAGATGGCAATACGGTATTTCCTGATTTTGAAACATACAACGGACAACCGATACAAGATCTCGATACATGGACATTACGTGATCATTTTAACTTTTTTGGAATTGTATGAGCTATTTAGAAGAAATTAAAAAGAAGTACGATATCACAGATCACAAGGAGGTAAGGGTAGCAATACCCGAGCTTCCTCAAGATGGTATTGTACTGATTGTAGGCACGTCAGGCAGTGGTAAAAGCACTATCCTGCGTAGTTTAAAAGATACAAAGTCCTCTATTCATAGTCACGATGCCGAAGTTATTAACAACTTTAGTACTCCTGAACGTGGTGAAGAACTGCTACTTGCCTGCGGGCTTCGTAGTATTCCTACATGGTTTCGACAGCCAAGCACGTTGAGTAATGGCGAGTTTCACAGATTTGAAATGGCCTTAGCTTTAGATCAAGGTATCAATGCCATTGATGAATTTACTAGTGTTGTTGATCGAGATACTGCTAAGAGTCTTGCATTAAGTATTCGTAAGTTCTATGACCGGCAAGGAACAACAGATCCACTATACATTGCAAGTTGCCACAGGGACATAGTAGAATGGTTAGATCCAGACTACATATATGACACAGATCTCTGTGCCTTAGAAGCACGGAGGTCACTTCTTCGATTGGGGCCAAGACCAGAAATTACACTTACCATCAAAAGCACAAGTGTCGACTATTGGAGATATTTCAGTAAGTATCACTATCTAGATACTGCTATTAGTAAGTCGGCACATTACTATGTCTTGCTATTAGGTGATAAGCCAATTGGGTTCCATGCCGCAATACATTCAACTAATAGAGATATTCACAGTTACTGGCGTGGGCATCGTACTGTGATCCTGCCCGAGTTTCAAGGCATGGGCATAGGTACAGCGTTTAGTGATGCCATTGCCGAAATCTATGTCAGCCGTGGGCTACGCTACTTTAGCAAGACTGCACACCCTAGCTTTGGCGAGCATCGCGAAAATAGTCCACTTTGGAGACCTACGTCAATGAACAAGAAAAGCCGTGTGGGTAGCTATCTAAACAAGGATGGTACTGCTAGAAAGATGGCCGGATATGGTGGTACAACTACAGTCCGTGATGCTTACCGAGTATGCTACAGCCACGAATATTTGGGCAAAAAATAGTTTGTTCTATTAATAGAAATACTATATAATGTTTTAACTTAATTAATTTGGAGACAATATGTCAATTACACTAGAAAACTTAAAATCGGCCTTTGCTGGAGAGTCACAAGCATTTACAAAGTATATGTATTTTGCCAAAATCGCTCGCGCAGAAGGCCACGAAGATATTGCAAAGCATTTTGAACACACCGCTGGACAGGAACTATTACATGCACACGGTCATTTAGAATTGTTAGTAGGTAAGCCAACCACTGCTGAATGTTTGCAAATGGCTATCGCCGGCGAAACAGAAGAATACACTCACATGTACCCAACAATGCTTAAAGAAGCAGTTGAAGAAGGTAATATCGTTGCTGCACTTGAAGCACAAACACAAATTGACGAAAGCAAAGCTCACGCAAGTGAATTTACTGCTATTCTTGCCAAAGCAGAAAAACGTTTTGCAGCCTTGGCTCGAGTAGAGAAGCGTCATGCAGAAGCATATCAAACTAAATTGGAGACACTATAATGGAACAGCATATTTGTATCGTATGTGGACATGTCCACGATGAAGCAGTAGAAGGCGCATGGGATTCATTGCCAGAAACATTTGAATGCCCAGAGTGTGGTTGCGGTAAAGAAGATTACACAACAATGTAATCTGTAGCATAAAAACAACACCCTTAACCCCCTGTTTTTAGGGGGTTTTTTGTACTTAAAATTTTGGTTTACCATTAATTACCAAAATGCTATACTGTTGTTATAGTGAATAACAAGGAGCAGACCATGCAAGTACAAGTAAAAGACATTATTCGTTCTTACGATTTCAAGCCAATGGTTAACAGAGAAGATTGCTTTGTTGAAGGCGAAGTATTGGATCGTAACGATAGCACTCGTGGTTACCAAGCATATAAAATCCGTGTTACTAAAGATGTGTTTGATGGCAAAGAGTTTACTGAACGTCGTAATGGTTGCCGTGTTGGTGAGATTGTATATGTTCCTTGGAAAGTAAGTTTTTCAGAATACCAAGGTCGTGTTATCAACTTGTCTAGATAAGGAGAGAGCAATGTCTTACAAACCAGAACGTCGAGTAGATGCTACCGTTAAGTTCAGAGTAGAGCATTACTCTAAAAGATTAGGAGCATGGGAAGTAAGTAAGTTTGAAAGCGAAAAAACTGCACGTGAATACTATGCAGAAAAGCTAGAAGATGGTAAGAAGGCTACGTTGTTCCGTGAAACCAGTACCGTTACATTAGAGGAGATTGTATAATGTCATCAATACTTAGCCGAGATGAGTTGGTAGAAGATCTTAACGCATTGGTTATCAAACACTTTGGATCTGTAGAAGCATTTGCTGAAATGTGGAACAAAAACATTGATGCTCTCGAAGCATTGGAAAAAGAACAGGAAGAACTAGAGTAATGGAAGATCAAGGTAACATCTTCTTGTTGAGCTGGGATATGTTGGGTATCGATTCTGTAGTCAACATCACAGAAATTGACAAAAATGCAACCTGGGCTATGCTACAAGATAAGGACTTAAAAGGACCAGGTCTCAATGGTGTTGTTAATGCTGTCATGCTCAGAGCCCGTTATAATACTCAACGTCATTATGAAGTTTATACTGTTACAATGAGTGAAGATATTACCGAAGCAGATGTACGTGATATGTTTGAAGCAAATCCACAAGGAATGGCCGATTTAATCCGTGAGCGTGGGCATAAGATGTATTCTGCCCGTTTAGCACCAAATGAAATAAAGATTTCGTAGTTGTTGCGAATATATAACAGACCGTTAAAGATCAATATTGTATAATAGTTGTATAG
>Ga0208622_1000454_pt1 | contig 16877 bp, 32 predicted proteins | sample CryBogCBH12Jul09_FD_184621 | JGI IMG/M metagenome (GOLD analysis project Ga0208622, IMG submission 184621) | Freshwater microbial communities from Crystal Bog, Wisconsin, USA - CBH12Jul09 (SPAdes) | ecosystem: Environmental > Aquatic > Freshwater > Lake | place: Crystal Bog, Wisconsin, USA... | reverse complement strand
CGTCAATAGTGACGCGATACGGGACTTCCAAGCCACTGATTTTGCCCTTGTATTTGTGTTCGTAGCCGACGATATCGAGTTCGCAATAAATCTCATAAATTTCGCGGTCGCGGTCGTCAGGGTTCTTGGTTTCGGAACTAATGCCCTGCTGTGCGTCCTTCTCCTCTTTGACGGCATCAAGCTTAGGCGCGGCAGCCTGCGACAGTTCGGTGTCGCGGTAAACGCCCATGATTTGCAGGCGCTTGACCGTCGATGGCTTCATCGACACACGGTGCGTGATGCGTCGGGCGTTCTGAAGGTCGGATGCGTTGTTGCTGACGATCAGGTCATCGGCATCAACAGTCTCGCTCACGGGCCGGTTGCGCAGCGGGCAGAAGTAGACTTTCTTGAACGCTGTGCCGCCGAAGCCAAGCAACAGCAGCATACGGTCGGTATCGGGATAGTATTCCGTCGCCGTGCTGGTCAGGTAGTGATTGAAGTCCTTTTCCAGCGCGTCGGCTAACTGGTCCTGTTCTGCGGTGCTGCCGTTGCTGTCGTCCCTGATCTTCACCGGTCCATCGGTGGGCAGCATTTCCGAACGCGCGTTCGCCTGGAAGCGGAGAACAGCCTCCAGAAGCAGCGGATGACGAACGCGGGACATACCCTCGACAGGAGCGCCGTCAGACGCGCCGGCAAGGTTGGGAATCTCCACCTTCAGACCGAGAAGCTTAATTCCCTGCGCGCGGTCCTCAATCCATTCCTGGCGGGTTTCAAGGTCGTCCTCTACGCCACGTAGCAGTTCGCTGCTGATGCGGCTCAGTTCGAGGTCGCTGATGTCCTCAGCCAGATTGTCGAACCAGCCCTTTGGACCACGGCTTTCTGCCTCGTCAATGGGCTTGCCGTCCAGACTGACGGTGATCGAGCCGTCAGGGTGTTCGATGCGTAGGATCGCACCCTTGTCGTCATATTCCGGCGTATCCTGCTGCTCGTCGTCTTCTGCCACCACCACGTCTATCGGCGCAAGCTGCAAACCCGGTTCGGGTTCAGACAACCGGATGTTCGGTGACAGGCCAGGAACGAGCGACATATGCTACCCCATGAGTGCGCCGTGTTCGGCAATAAAGCGTTCGATGGCTTCTTGCGCGGCATAATTATCAGCGATTGCTTTTACTGTATACGTCGCAGTAATTCCAGCCAAATCAGGCGACCATACTTCAACGGTGAAAGAACCGTCGCCATTGTCTTCAAGTGCTGCTTGGCATTTTAGCATAGCCTGTATCCCTTGATGAATTGTTAGAAAAACCTGGGGCTGTATCTTTTGTCAGTTTCTACGAAATTAATCTTAGATTGACGCTCTAGTAGTAACTTAGACAATCTTTCCGTGTTTTCTTTTATGCTTTCGACCGATTCAGGCCCGATAAAATCAGGCTTAAAGTGCAAGTCATCAGCAATAATAACTTCACCGTCTTCATTGATGGCAACAATTTTATTTGTTTTCAGGCTGGTTATCTTCATTTCTTATCCACTTATACTGGATACAACGGCTGTGGCGGTTTGCCTTGGTGTTGGTTGGCTGCGTTCAACTCCGCAATACGCTCGGGACTGCGGACAAGCAAGCCGAGGTCGCGCAGGTGACGAAGCGCCATGCTGACGGTATCGCAATTATGAGTGAGAATACCGTTGGCATAATAGCAGTGTTCCCCCTCAACCGTCAGATTGAATACGGGACGTATAGTATGGGTGCGCTTTACTGATTTTACCACACACAAATTTTGATTTTCGTTCAACGCATCTAATTGTGTCTGTAATACATCAAATGGACACAGTGACGCAAGTTCTTTCCATTCACATCCAACCCGTATGGGATGATTTGCGGTCCCTACTAAACATCCTCCAGTGTATTCAACTTGCCATACTTCGCGCACGCCGGTCATGGATGCGGCAGATACTAGACATGGACCTGCTGGCGTTGCCACCATATCTCCAGCAACTATTGCGTCTATGCGCTTAGTGGTTCCATCAAACATAGTGATTAATGTATCGCCTACCAGACAAAGATCGTCATGTCGCCCTTTAGGGAACTGACCGACCTGTGTAATAACCATATCCGCCCACGCACGATCGGGCGCGTATACCATACCTTCGGAGAACAACGCCTGCACGCTGTAGAGGCGCGCTAGCTTGTCCTGCGCCTTAGGGTCAATCAACTGCACGGCGAAGTCTTCGTGGCCATACATTCGGCGCATTTCTTGCGACACGCTGATGCCTGACGCCTTGTTCTCAATCAGGAGTTTGTCAACCTTCAGCGCACGACAGGACTTGGCTACCTTCTCCACAAGGTCATGCAACTCCAGGCGTTCCTGCCAAGCCGTCATCAGCATGACCTTCGGCAGACCGTCGATAGTGCCGGTGTCTGACAATGCCTCGGCGTTTGCGCCATAACGGTTGACCGTGCGGGTGGCTCGGGTGTCGGTTGATCCATACCATACACCCCAAACCGTCAGGGCGCTAAAGTCATTCTCTTGTTTCGTGGTGTATGCGGTGTCCAGGCTGGCGATGATGAAATCGAACGGCGGGAAAGCTTCGTCAGGCCAGAGATTCCACCACTCTCGCTTGATAACGCCGCCGCCGGCAGGTTCAGGACGCTGCTGTAGCTGCCCTGCGGTCGCCCACGGCCCTAGCGTCTTTTCGAGTAGAACAACCTGCTGTTCATCGAACCGCTCCGGCCACAACAGTTCCCCAGGCGTCGTGCGTGGGTCTTTCCATTGGATCGGCATGCCGTCATCGGTCGCCCAGGCAGGCACCAGGGTGGTGTGGAATGACCGCTCTGGTTCATATCGCATCGGTAGGCAGAGGTGTTGCCAGTCGCCCACGCCCTTCTCAAGCACATGACCACTGATGTCTTGCTCTGACAGTCGCTGTGCGATGACGATGCGGCAACCGTAGCCGGGCTTGGAATTGTTCAGGCGGTTATACCAAGCCATGTCCCACCATTCGATGGTGGACTTGATGATGGCTTCGCTGTTCGCCTCGGCGCTGTTGTTAAGATCGTCGCCGATCAGGTAATTGCCACCAAGGCCGGTCGTGGCACCGCCAACGGATACCGTGTTGCGGATGCCGTTCTGGTCGTTCTGGAAACGCTGCTTAGTGTTTGTGTCGCCGGTCAGCTTAAACCGGTGTCCCCATCGCTTCTGATACCAGTCTGATTGGATCAGGGTTCGGCACTTGACGCTATCTTGCAGCGACAGGGCCATCGCGTAGCCGGCGTGCAGGAACTGTGCGCCAGGGCCGGCCAACGGCGTCCTGGCGTTCTGCGCCCACACCCACGCCGGGAACATCACACCGCACACCGTTGACTTGCTGAAGCGCGGTGGAATGTTGATCAGCAGGTTGGGGATGTATCCATCTGCGCACGCTTCCAGATGCTCGCACACCGCTTGCAAAGCATATCCGCCCATAGCAAACTCTGCGCTGTCAATATTCGGCCAAGCGGCGACAGTAAAGTCGTAGAGCGATGCTTCTAATTCACACCGCTCTATTTCAAGTAATGCCTCGTCTACATCGACATTACTGTCGCCATACTTGATTAGCATTATGTTTTTCTGGCTTTTCGCGCGTTATATGATTGTTTTAATATGCTCCTCCATATTTCCGCGCTTTTTTCGCTATGAGGATCAATTCCATCTTTGCTTAATTGATGCCTAAAAGCCTTTTGACATATTTGCTGAATAGATGCTGGCGTCAAATTATACATTTCAGCTACTTCGGCATGAGTATATCCCTCTTTATATTTTTCTAGAATAGCATACGCACGCTGTAAGCTTCTTTCCCAATTTTCCGCTTCTAGAGAAGACCGCGCAAGAACAGCAGGCGAGTCTTGTCGAAGCTTAACTCCTACTCTGTCGAGAGCCTCTATCAAGGAAGCAAGAGTTACTTTGCCCATCCCATATGAATTAAGTAATTCTGTTGGTGAATACTTTTCCAGTTCCTCAGTTGTCTGCAACCCCATCACACGAATTAAGCAATTAGACGCTCTGGTGTGCAGCATTAGTTCAGAAATTTTCATCTTCTTTGTCCTATACTGTTTGTTTACTTGTTTTGTTCTTTAGCAGCCAGCAAAGCCTGCTTCAACGCATCACGCGCATCTGGATCAAGCGCCCTGGCGTCAATAGTCGCAACCTGCTGCGTCTGTATTGGCGCACCGTTTGGACCGCTTACCTCAGTCTTATTCACGTCACCGTAAGTATTGCGGTTGAGTTTACTTGCCAACCACTTGCGCGTGTCTACCATCAGACGCTTTTGGTCTGACGGAATACTTGGATCGTCAGAAATTGATATCATTTGGTCTACGTAGTAGTTTTGTTGGTCTTCACGAGCGCGCGTATACATCAAGCTAAATTCGGGGTGAACACGCAACCAATTATAGACCGTTTGTAGCGTAGGAACGCATTCGTGTTCCATGACTATTTTATACAGCGACTTGCCAACAGCAATTTCAGAACAGATCAATGCAGCGATCTCAGGATCATAAGTGGACGGATTGCCATTGTTCGCCCGTCCATCTTTCTTCTTCGGCTGCTCGGCAGACACGTCCTCGGTTCGCAGCACAACAGCCGGCGCACTCTTTGGTTTACTGTTCTTGCCGGCCATATCTGCGTCCCTTAAATGAAATTCGGTCGGGCTTATTTAGGGACGTTCGCCCGTCTCTCGTCCGGTCCCGGTCGCCACCCGGTCGCGCCTATAGCTACCCGTGGTATTTTCCCTCTCCACGGCTGAGGATTTTAATATAGCCTACCGGAAGTGCATTTTCCACTACCCTATCTTTTTAGCCTTCTGGGCCTCCATCTTCTTTTGGTAATCCTTCCAGCCTTGCTTGATCTGGTCGAAGGTCAGTTCAGGCTTTGGCTTCAGGCGGCTTGCTGCGGCCAAGAAGCTGTCACCAGATCGCCTGATGGCAGTTTCGTGGTAATCCTTGGTCGCCATGCTTCCCTACATACCCAGGTTGCGGCGGTAGAGGTCCAGTAGGGTCTGCTCCTCCTCAACATCAGCCTGCTCGCGCTTGCGGTCGGCGATCAGCCGGCGAAGCACCCTCTTGTCGAAGCCGGCGCTTGAAGCCTCGGAATAGATATCCTTGATATCGGATGCGAGGGACTTCCGCTCCTCCTCCAGGCGTTCGATGCGTTCGATGATGCTACGTAGGCGTTCGGTAGCGATATTGTGGCCGATTTCAGACATTCTTATTCTCCTGTTCGAGTAAGTCATGAAGCGTATGCCGCATGATGATCTGGGCTGCATTTAGCGTTTTAGTCGGGATATCGCTTTCGCTGGCAAGCACGGCAGTCAGCGTAGCCAATCCGAAGACGACGCCACCTAGCTGGTTGCGCTCATAAAATTTCTCCCTTTCGAAGATTTCATGGATTTCTTGGGCTAATTTAAGCGAACTCTCGCACCACTGTTCGAAGTTACTCATCTTCTTCGTTTTCCATTTGTTGGCGCTGTTGCGCTATAGACATCGACAGGCGAACCAATTCAATGCCCGCTTTAACGGCACCACTCTCTACATCTTCAGCAAATGAAATTTGCACTGCCAAAATAGCTAAAAGGACAGCAACTCTCATTCCAAGTTCTGTGCCTTGCATAATAAAATTTTTATTAAACAAGTCACAAATTTGATCGTGATGCCTCCACATTTCTTCGTTCAAGTCCCCTTCCAACACCGACGGTTCGGTGCTGTTTTTTAGCTGCGAGATAATGTCTTCAATAGCCATATTGCTGTTTCTCCGTTGGATGGCCACAGGAGGGCCAGGGAAGCCGCTACAGCGGCATATGGGATAGCCCGGTAGTTGGCAACCAGCGGCCACAGCAGACAGGCCCAGGCGGCGATCCAAAGGGCTGTGGCAAGGGTTGTCACTCCTTCGTCTTGGGCTGGTAGGTGTAGGCGATTTCGGGAACGGTCAAGTTGTATAAGTCGGCAATACGTCGCGCTTTGTGGAAAAAGCTATCTTGATTTTGCCACGTTGAAAGTGAGTCGTGCATATACTGAAGACCATTCAAAATGTCCTTATGCTTTTTGATGCCGGTCTTTGCGCAAAGGTCTGGGAAATGTTCGCACAAGCCACTGATGGAATCCCCTTCCATCCGCCAGACATACAATTCATCTGGGATCAGGAACCCGACGGCGCATTTGCTTCCATCAGAACCCCGGTAGCGGCAATCTTCGCCGCTAGCAGATACGGATCGACCGCCCTGACGGACAAGTTGTCCGATGACGTAGTCGAAGACTTCCTGTTCGCTGGCGATGCTTGAGTCAAACATGTTCAGAAACTTTCCTTGATGTCGTTGCTATGAAAGGGAAGACACCTTCCCTTTCTTTAGCCCCCGCTCTGGGGGCACTTGGCCTTCACGCGGAGTGTTTCGACGCACGCGACTTTGTATGGCGTGGCGTGTCCGAGGATCGCCTTGACGGCGTCAGCGTCAATCGCCTTGCGTTCGCTGATGGTGACGCAGATGTCGGCAGTTTCGCCCGTGATGACATCCATGCCGGTTTCGAGAATGGCCTTGCGCGCTGCGGCGACAGCCTGCTTGGCGGCTTCTTCGGCGGCTTTGGCTTGCAGATAGGCGAGGACCAAGGGTGCGGTGTTGGACATTGTGTGATTCCTATCATGTAAACTGCACCGTTCTTGGTGCTGAAACCTATATAGAATTAACTACTTTCTTTGTCAACTTCACCCTATGGATTTTGGATGTTTTTTTGACGAGAAGTTCAAAATTTTTCGTTTCTTCGTTCCGCCGCGTTGTGACGATGATCGCCCCGTCATCATGCATCGACCAGATTACCACTTGGTCTGCGTCGGGATGCCAGTGCCAGATACCGTCGCCAAAGTGTCGCGTGGCTGCGACAGACCATTCGGATGTGATGTGCATGTCAGTGGCTTTCGAGGTTGATGTCGCATTCGTCGCACACGCTGGCGAAGGTGGACATTGGAAGACGATCAGAAAGCACTAGAAGCGCAATATCGACCATAACGGAGAGCTCACGCTGCGTGCTGTTAAGCTCGCGAAGGTCGGCGGCGGAATCGATAGCAATCGCCATGAGTTCCTCCGTCGGAAGCCTCATGTATTGGCTGCGAATGTCGTTGGCGTTCATGTCATTCACCCCCGCCTTCGTCGTCATATTCGCCATTTTCTTTAGCTTCAGCAATTTCTTTGTTGAATAAATCCTCCATAGCAATTCGAATTCTCTGAATTGAAGATTTCAACCCCTCGGATGGATGGCTCCCCGAAATCATAATGGTCGGTCGCAGCCACATTTCACCATACTTCCAGGGAATAAAATACGTTTTTTGTTCAAAAACTGTGATTCTTATCCCCGCCGGTGTAAGGCTGATGATTGCTCCATCTCTTTCCTCGAATTGATCGTCGAAAGCCTGGACGATATTTTCTTGAATGATCGTCTTGAATGTTTTGGTCGGATCAATGTCGTCAGGGTCCCAGTCTCGTGCGAAGTTTGCATTGGCCATTTTCTACTCTCCTATTCAAACAACAGCTTCGATGATGGCATCGACAAGATCGGCTACTGGACCAACGGCAGATCCGTCGATGATGGTTTCGTCAGGCTCCAGGCCAGATGCGACCTGCACCCATCCGATGTTGCGGCCATCAGCGTCGTGGAAGTGGACGAACAGGTCATCGCTGACGTCGTCAACGGCACGCCAAGCATCCTTGGCGCTCTTGCCGGTGTATCCGGCCTCATCGTCATACATGACGGTGATGGTCCACTTGTGGCGTTGAGCCTGGACGAACAAGGCTTTTGCTACGTTGATCATGGCGATTATTTCCAATCAATCAGGTTGGTGGAAGCGATTTCGACAGCGTCCTGGTAGCCCTTTGTGTGCAACCAAAAAAACAAGGTCACTTCTTCGTCATCCGTCATTTCAGCTTCGCCATCCTCTGGTTCTTCCTCGAACTCAGCGCCGTCGAAGGAAACGTCCACGTCGCCATATGTGTCCCGATAAGCAGAGAAGAAAACGACGGCATCATACTCGATTCCGTTGCGGGTGATTTTAGCGTTGATCTTCATGTTCTGTCTCCGGTTTCGATGAAAAATATCTACCGGAATGCAATGAGGAATGCAACACATAAAACGCATAAAATCGAAAATATTTTAGAAGGGAAGATCGTCTTCATAATTTTCGTTCCCGGACAGACTGACTGGGTCTGTTTTACGCCTAGCAGCGGTCACTGTAGCGCCAGGGAAGGTGTGTTTGATTTTTGCGATCTCTGGGTAGGCGGCGAGGATGCGACCTACTTCAGCGAGGCTGTAGACGGTGCATGCGCGGTTGTTTCGTGCCACGTTGATAGCGTCTAATTCGTCGCGGGCGATAATAATCACCTCAAGACCGTCCTCATTCATAATTTCCCACTGTTCTGGGGCGAGGGGTGACTTGCCGGCTGCCGTCGCCTCAGCGTCGAGTTTACGCCATGCAGCACTCATACGCTTTGCTTCATGCCGCACGTCATCCAAACTGCCGCGGTCGATAGCTTCGTTATACATCCGACGTTGCCGGTCGAACTTCTCTCGCCATTCGTCAGACACCAACAGACGCAGCCGCCCAACACCCCACTTGGCTTCCATCTGGACAGCCAGTTCATCAGTGCCGTCGGTAGCTGCTCGTCCAGCTAAATATAAGTCAGGCGTTTGCAACCACGGTGCCATGGATGCCGGTATCGGTGCCTGCTTCTTTTCGTATTTTGGTTTCGTCGCCATAGGTTTCTTTCTCCTGTTTTTATGCTGTAGAACCGACCCATGCACCAGTAGCACCAGGACGCGCATATATATATGCGCTGGTGCTATGGTGCTAACGTGGTTTTTGGCTGGTGCTACGCTGGTGCTATCTGGTGCTAATTTGTAAGTTGTTGATTTTATTCAAAATAGCTGGTGCTATTCCCGGTGCTATTAGCACCAGAATGCGCTGGTGCTATTTCATTTCAGTGAGTTAACAGTCTCCCCATCAACGCCGATGTATTTTGCCATCACCAACTCGCTCAGACGTGCTCTAAAGGGACCAGTTTTCTTGTTTCGTTCTTTCGCGTCGTCGTCATGACTGAACGTATCGACCAGCCCCTTCCGCTGACATTCGGCAAGCCAAATCGCCTTTGTTGTCCGACCCGGGGTGCCAGAACGGACAACAGCATCGAGTAGCGCTTCATAGAATGCCCTCGCACTAGCTTTCAAACCGCCGTCCTGTTTACCCGGTGCGGATGCATTCGCCGGTTCCCACACCCAGCGGTCATCGACCAGTCGGACAATCTGTGCCTGGAACTGCTGCCAGTTATCTGGCGTCCTACGCCTCGCCTTTCCCGGATGGTCAAATGACAGGCTGAAGCCGGTCGCGCCGCCTGGGACGTCCTCATCACCCTGATCCTCATCCTTCAGTGGTGCCATCACCCCGACTGCATCGAACCGCCAAGCTTTCGTGCTAGACCCGTATTGCCGGTCGTTATTATGTCCGGTGTGATCTAGCCACAACTGACCGATCCTCTGTGTCGTCAGATACGTGACGAGGTCGAGGACAGCAGACCACGCCAGTTCATCTTTCTGGTCGCCTTCCAGCAGCGACATCACGTTATCGAACACCACCAAATCCACCCCGCCGACGGCGTCGATGAGAGACATCAGGAATGCCCGACCTCCGTCTGTATTCAGCGGAGCGAAGGGTGGTAAATCTGGACACACCCTGCGCGCTTCATCTTCGATGTCACGACCGAAAATCATCAGATTGCCCGTTGGTATTTTGACGTCACCAAGGCGACGCATAGCATCAATGGCGCGAGGCTTGATCAATTCAGCCGGCATTTCGCCGTCAATATATAAAACGTTGACAGGCCGATACGCCTTCCACGTCAAGAAATCAGACCCAGATGCAGCAGCAGCCGCGATGGCGATACCTAGCAGTGTCTTCCCCAAGCCGGTTCTCCCGACCAGGAACGCACGCACCGTCGTGGTGAGAAAATCGCCCAGGATGCGATCCGGCTCCGGGATATCACGCACAGCCCAAGCTTCGATCGACAGCGTAGACCGAAGGTCTGTGTCGATACTTCCCCCTGCCACAGTTTTTGCACCGGCGCTGCTGCCGCCACCAAATTCGTCATCAATGATTTCACCGAACTCGTCTGCAACATATGTTTGCGGCGAGACTTCGCGCTTAATTTCATGCGTCAGGCGTGCAGGCTCAACATGATGATGCGCAGGCAAGTGTGCTGCTGCGTCGGACACCTTGCCATCCCACTGCGCCATAGCCCGACGCCACTTGTCTTCAAACATCGTGTATCCACGACCTTCGCGTTCAAGCAGTAAGGATCGCGGCGTGTTCGGCTCATATTTTCTCGGTTTACACTTGCGCTCGTAAACCGCATAAACTTCGCGGCACTTTTCAACAGACTCATTCGGTGAAGGTTTAATGGGGCATTCACGCCACCAGTCGAGCACCGCCGCCCACACCATCGTCGTAGCTAGTTCTTCCCGACCATCTATCACCTGCCCCAATCCGTCGGCCACAACGCCATTGTGCGTGCCGGCGGATGCTGCTGTTTGATGATGACGATCAAGAATGGCCGACCTTTCTTGACTGATGCCACCAACCAGCTTGTCGATAGCATCACACAGCCACTGCGGTGCCTCCAGTATGTCTACCTCCCAAGGCGCACAGCCGGCGTCCCAGGCGTATTCACGCCCGCTCTCATGCATGGATGGAGGTGCCATCACAAACCCGCCCTGACCCCTTATATCGACGCCTATGGAGGTCTTATTGGTGGGTGGCATCCAGAACTCTGGCGTCCTGAAATAGTATTGCTTCCCGCCGCCTCCAGTGGTGACGATGGCTGTTTCCAGGTCAAGCCCGCTGTTCTCGACAGCAAGCACACCTTGCCACCACGCCATCGCTGACGGACCCTTGTGGGTGTCCAGATCGACTACGAAGATGCCAGAGCATGCGCCAGTGATGATGCCCATCTGACTATGCTGCGCGCGTCGAAACCACTGTGCGATCTGGTCGCTATCAACCAGGGCGTTCTCATGCTCACGCCACTTGATCGTCGGGCGCTTCCACTGCGCTCCAGGGGCCGGAAACGCAGCGGGGACGACCTGCAAACCGTAGCTGTGATACATCGCAGCCCAATCTAATGGGCCGGCAAAGTCAGGTTCAAACATTCTTTCCTCTTTTTAAGTATAGATTATGTAGGAACCAAGTTATCTGACAGTCAAAGCGCCATACTTCGCAATCAATGCTGCCTCAGCACGGTCGGCGTCTTTCTTTCGACCAAACATAGTGTTCGCCGGCCATAGATTGATTGCCGTCCACCGAGAAGCTTCTTTGTCAGACGACAATTTATAGTGTCGCTTCCACGTCGTCGGCGTGACGAGGTGAACGGGGATATAGCTGCCGGCGACAACGCCACGCACCACCCCGTATGCGAACCCGAAGTTAAACATCGAAACAGCGCCATTCTTCGGCATGGCATGCACACGTTCGATGATGGCGAATTTCGGATTGAAATCTTTGACGAGGCGGGCGATTTCGGCTGCATGGACTTCGCCATCGACAACCGGCATGTCGAACACATCGACGGTGTCCGCGTCGGGGTCATAAAAAGCCAAAGCACCGGATTTGCCGGGATCGACACCCAGGATGATCATTTTCTGTCTTTCAAAAAGTTGAAGCCGACGCCAAAACAAGCACGGGCATGACGTCGGCGTCAATTTAATCCCAACGGGTGAAGATTGGTGGAGCGTGGTAGACTTCGATAGGCGTGGATGTCGAACGCGGTTCGGTAGGTTTCCCCAAGCCAAATTCAAACGCGGCCACCATTTGCGTCTTCATAGTTTCGTGAAGGGCGATGTCGCGCTTTCGTTCAACTTCTGCCATAGCTTCCAGATGGCCAGCCCAGGCCGAGTAACCGGCTTGGTCGGTGTAGTTGTCGAGGTTATGCCCCCCGCATACAGAACGGGCGACTTTCAGTAGGACCATCAACTGCGCAACATCGACCTCAGTGATGGAGACTGGCATTGAAGCCGCTTCCTGCAGGTATGCCGACCAGAGGCGAGCGATCATGGCGAAGCTATTTTCCGCTCCGTGCTGACTGCGCTTCCCCTGAGCGATGTCGGATGCCTGCTTGAGGATGTCTTCAGGATTCATGTTCGATCTCCTCTTGTGGGACTGGCGGATATAAAAACCATTCGCCAGTCCCATCCATTCGCATGCCCCAGACGGTTCCGTCGTCACAAACAGCAACCGTATAGGAATTAGAATATTGAGTTTCTGGAACTACTGCAATTTGGATGATTTTTCTGGTCTTGTTCATTGTGTTATTTCCTTTGCATTTTCTTCGCGTATCCACTGATTGAAGATCACCTTCCTTGTGATCCAAGATGCCTGGGCATTTGGTCGCTTCCAGTAGATGAACTTGTCGTCAGTTTTATAGATTACGCGGACCATGCCGCTTGCAGCTTGCCACTCTTGTCCCGCAGCAGGTAGCGGAACTGGGAGAGGGTAGTTGAACTTGACCTTCTTCCCTGGCGGCAGAGGCTTCGTCACTTCACCCGCCAGATGCGGAGGCCCTTGACGCCATTTTCCGTCAGCGTTCTGGCGCACCACTTGGAATTGGGGATCACCTGTGAACCGAGCGTGTATGCGTTGATATAAACACCAGGACTGCGCGGTGAATACACGCCATTTGGGACGAAAAACGAATCTCCGACTTCCATGCTTTTGAACGGATATTTGCTGCGGGGCGTAGGCTTGCTGTCTTTTTTGTCGATTTCATACATGATACGCAGACCTTCTATGGAGTATGATGCCGTCATTGGCGTTTATATAAATCCATAATAAACTAAATTCGTCAACCCTTGGTTCGCATAAAGTAGGAGCAAACATGCAGAGATTTTTCCGACACCTGTTTACCGCTTCGGACAATAAGACGTATGATTTGGGATGTATCTTGTGGGCGCAGATGGGAATTGCCTTTGTCGCCGTCAGTGGATGGGCGTATGGCTCAGGCCACGCATCCTTTGACCCTGTCGCCTGGGGCGGCGGTGCAGCGGCCATCCTGGCCGGCGGCGCAGGTGGCCTGAAGCTTAAACAATCAACGGAACCGGGAGCATCAAATGCTGGCCCTTCTAGCTAGTCCAGTCGGGAAATATGTAGCCATCGTTGCCGGCGCTTCGGCGCTTTTCATTGCCATCGGCGTCGGCGGCCACCTCTACCTACAGTCTGTCCGCAATGCAGCCGTCGAGCATGATCGTGCGATGCAGGATGCTGCCGACATCACGCGACAAGAGAGCGTGTTGACGGTCGGCAGCATCGTTGACGCAGCCGTGAATGCCGACAAGACACCTCAAAAAACCCTACAGAAGGAGTGGGAACGCCCATGAAATACTTGATTATGCTGACTGTCCTGGCCGGATGCGCAACGCCTGCGGTGAAGGTGACAGACACTTCATGCCTATGGGTCCGACCAATTTACATCGGGAAAGCAGACGTATTGACAACTCAAACTGCGTCTGAAATATTGGCCCACAACGACAAGTGGAAGGAGAACTGCAAATGACCTGGGTTTATCACCAAAAGAATGGTGGCATTTATCGTGACGGCGCATTGGTCGGTCTTGGCTATTCCGGCATTAATGACGGATTGGACAATCCCGCCGAGCAGAATGTGGCTGACGTTGGGCCTATCCCTGTCGGCACGTATGACATCGGCGAGGCGTTCACGCACCCGCAATGCGGTCCCATGTCGATGCGCCTGACGCCGCAGGATGGCACGGACACGTTCGGTCGTGACGGCTTCCTGATCCACGGTGATAATCAGGATATGAATCATACCGCCAGCCACGGATGCATCATTCTGCCGAAAATCATCCGCGCCGCCATCTCGGCTTCTGGTGATCATGTCCTTGAAGTGGCGGCAGATTAATGGCCTGGGTTTTTGACCTTGATACCGGCGAGTTTAGCAAGAGCGGTAAGGTGTTTTGCCATACCGAGAAATACAACATGCCGGTAGGGACATATGCCATCGGTTATGCGCGGACGCATCCCGATTTGGGCGAAGTCACAATGGAGATTTACCAATATCACGATGGTGTGCGCCATTCCATCGGCTTCATATGCGGTGATGCTGCTTGTGTGGGAGGTTGGATTAATTTGCCCCGCATCGTGCGATTGCGGATTGCCACCAGCGAAGATCGTGTTCTTGAGGTGGTTAAAGACTAAAGTTTCTTCAACAATAAGGATACATGACATGACAAATAAGAGGCCGGTGATGGCTAAGTTCCGCAAGTTGCCAATCGTGGTTAAGGCCAAGCAATGGTTCAAAGCGGGGGCATCGTGCGTCCTTACCTTCACCCCTACGTTCCAGACGCAGCCAACTGAGGGGAACCACGCCATGGGCGAGAACAGAGGAGCCGGCGGAGGAGGAGCACACCCAACCAAGGAGCATGCGATGCAGGCTGCGGCAGACCGCATCGGGAAAAAAGAAACCCACGCCATGACCGACCTAGTAACCGTGCGGCGCGATGCGCTGCGGAATTTGATCCACTTCCACGCCCGCAGCACAGGAATGTTTCTCACCCCGAACCCCCGCAAAGAAACCGACCGCCGCCTCGCCGCCATGATCGTCTCGCCCTGGCGGGAGATTGATGACGAGGCGAGGAATGGGGAGCCATGGCTTGTCGCAACCAAAAGGGAGACCTCTGGCAAATGGGTGTGCCAGCTTGCGCGCTACATCCCGCGATACACCGAACAAAACGATGAGGATTTCGCGGAGCGTTGTGAAGAAAATGACGAGTATTATACCCCCGAAGGCTGGTATGAAATGTGCTACGAGCATGACGAATATATCGCCATGGGGATGAAGGAAGCGCCGTCGCTGTATGCACCGATACCGGAGCCACCGAAATGACCCCACGCGAAACAGTGATTGAGGCAGCGGCAAAAGCAATCTGCGCCACCTTTCGTATGCCATCTAACAAGCATACCGATTGTTTTTCCTGGGATGGTCTTTTCCTTTGGGGTGATCTTTTGGAGGAAGAACGCAACGCATTTCGTGTAACCGCCCGAACCCATTTAGACGCCATCCTGGCCGCCCTGCCGGACCTCGGGTTGAAGATCGTACCGATCGAGGCGGATGAGGCGATGGCCGAAGCCTGGGCAGGTGCGTCTATTGACACAGCCAGCGCTGGCCTGCCGGACAACGAGGTCAACATGCTGTATGCGCAGTCGGACTGGTCCGCCATGATCGCCGCAGCGCCCGATCTGCTGGGGGCCAAGTCATGACCGTGATTGACATTTGGTCCTACGCCTTCCTGTTTTTTGGCGGTGTGTTTGTTGGGGTAGGTCTGTTCACGGCAGACTTAGCCGCTGTTTTATGGGGATTGGTATTTCTGTCGGCAGGGGTGGCGCTGTGAAGCTAAACCCCGAGAAGCGGGCTGCCCTGGAATACCTGTCTGATCGCCCTGCGAAGGACGGCGGCTGGGTCTTGGTGCGCGGTTTTTACGCCAGCGAATTTGCGTCATTGTCAAAAAGCGGACATGCAGAGGCGCATATTCTTTCTGCCAATACTGCATTGTGTCGCATTACCCCAGCCGGCAAACAGGCACTGAAGGACAGCAAATGACAAAGACACAATTAACCGCCGAACAGCGGGCCGCTCTGGAATGGCTAGAAAAAAATGAATCGTGGGCAATCGTTCCGAGCGAACACAAGGCAGTTTTACTTTTTCTATGGAAAAGCGGATTCGCTAACATGAAAGTAATCCCGCATCGTGCGTTTGTGGAGCATTGCATCACCCCCGCCGGCAGAAAAGCACTGAAGGACAGCAAATGAAAGTTCGCATTGTCGCCATCACGCAGCCCCGCGTTGAGGGCATCAACACACCCGAGGAATTTATCGTCTACGCAGCCAGGGTGAGCAACCCCGACAACCAGATGAATACCGAAACCGGTGGAAAGCTGCTGAAATATTGCTATGATAAGAAGCATTTTTCGATCTTCGAAATGGTCAACATCGTGATGGAGATCGAAACCACGCGCGACATTGGCCGGCAGATGCTGCGGCACGGGTTCCGATTTCAGGAGTTCAGCCAGCGTTATGCCGACCCGACAAAGTCACTGTCATTCGAAACGCGCGAGGCGCGATTACAGGACCCCAAGAACCGGCAGAACAGCATCGAACCCGGTATTGAGGACAAAGGTCTGGAGGATTGGTGGAATACCACACAAAAGGATATGATTTTTTACGCCAACACTGCATACACCGTGGCCTTGAAACTTGGCATCGCCAAGGAACAAGCCCGCGCCGTGCTTCCCGAGGGACTGACCATGACCCGCATGTATGCCAACGGCACCCTGCGCCAGTGGATTCACTACATTGCCGTGCGTACTGACCCATCGACGCAGAAAGAGCATCGGGTGATTGCGGAAGAAGCCAGGGAATTGCTCCGAAAGGAGTTTCCATCTTTGGATTTTATGTGATAAAAAAAACGGCTACCTTCTGTTGGAGAAGGCAGCCGCTAAGTTTACAACGGAGGAAAGTGACAAAGCGAAATATAATGATCGAACGCTGACGAGTCAATCCGATACATCACAATATCCGATAGGACACATGAAGACATGACGAACTACAAAAATCACTACGCATACTCCAAAAGCGCATCAGACGGGTTTAAGAACGGCGCAACATACCATTTTACGTCGCCAGCAGACGGCGTTAGTGCCGTCGCACATCACATCAACCATTGTATGCGTGATGGTGACTTCGACCGCCTTCCTGTCCCGCCGCGCGAGGCGCTTCAGCATATGACGCTTGCGTTGTTCAACCTGGGCGACCGCGTGAAGCAGTTGGATGC